>Ga0129308_1000259_pt1 | contig 91671 bp, 71 predicted proteins | sample L827metagenome_FD_94440 | JGI IMG/M metagenome (GOLD analysis project Ga0129308, IMG submission 94440) | Ring-tailed lemur group fecal microbial communities from Wisconsin, USA - L827 metagenome | ecosystem: Host-associated > Mammals > Digestive system > Large intestine > Fecal | place: USA...
GCAGGTTAAACAAAAAGCGCAGCGAATACTTTGTGTATTCGCGAGCATTTTTGTGACAGTTGCCGGAAAATCTGCAAGCGAGGCGACGCTTAAGGCTTCAGCCGTGAATTGTGCGGTGTTGCCTTAGAGTTGGCACGCCCGGCTCCGCGTAACGCCTTTGCGGTCCGATGCGGCGGGCGCAACAGCGGGGTGCTCCCGAAGCGGCTTTGCAGCTGCGGCACGGGAACGTTTCGGATGCTCCGGCGGCACGGCCGCCGGGAAAGGAACCAAGAGGAGAATATGGACGAAAAATACTTAGAAGCACTGGAATTCGACAAGATATGCGCCCGCGCGGCCGACGGCATCGTCTGTCCGGAGGCACGGGGCATGCTGTTGGGGCAGCCCGCATGGAAAACGCCCGACGAGGTGCGTGCGGCGCTGGAGCAGACAGACGCCATGACGACGCTGCTGATCAAAAACGGTTCGCCCCGTTTTTCCTCGGTGGAGAATGTGCGGGGCATCGTGCAGAGAGCGGAAAAGGGCGGCGTGCTCTCCATGGCGGAGCTGCTTACGGTGGCGGACACACTGCGCAACTTCCGCGAGCTGGTGAAATGGTACGGCCTGACGGAGCACGACCTGCTGCCGGTAGACGATCTGTTCTATGCCATGACGCCCCAGCCGACGCTGGAAAAGGCGATAAAGGACTCGATTTTGTCCGAAAATGAAATGGCCGACACGGCCAGCGACACGCTGTATGATATCCGCCGCAAGATTCATGCGGCGGAAAATTCCATCCGCGATAAGCTGGACGCCATTACAAAATCACAGTCGGCGTCAAGATATTTGCAGGATGCCGTGGTTTCGCTGCGCAACGGGCGTTTTGTCGTGCCCGTGAAAGCGGAGCACCGCGGCGAAGTGGGCGGCGTCATCCACGACGTTTCTTCCAGCGGCTCCACGTTGTTTGTGGAGCCTACGGCCGTGGTGGAGGCCAATGCCAAGATCCTGCAGCTGCGCAATTTGGAGCAGGCCGAGATCGAACGCATTCTGGCAGCGTTTTCCGCACAGACTGCGGCACTGGAGCCGATGTTTACGTTCGGCTACGGTGCGATGCTGGAGTTGGATGTGCTGCTGGCCAAGGCCAGGCTGGCGCTGGACCAAAAGGCCATGAAACCGCAGGTGAACGACGACCATGCGTTCAGTCTTGTGCGTGCGCGCCACCCGCTCATCGATCCGGCCGTGGTCGTTCCGGTGGACATCGCATTGGGCGGCGCTTACGACACGATGGTCATCACCGGCCCCAACACGGGCGGCAAGACGGTCACGCTCAAAACGGCCGGCCTTTTGTGCGCGATGGCGCAGCACGGCTATCTGATCCCGGCACACGAAAGCAGCTCTGTCTGTGTGTTCGGCGAGATACTGGTGGACATCGGTGACGAGCAGAGCATCGAACAGAGTTTGTCCACATTTTCAGGGCACATCAAAAACATCACAGGAATCCTGAAACTGGCGGGGCCTCAGACGCTGGTGCTTATGGACGAGCTGGGCGCGGGGACCGACCCGGCTGAAGGCGCGGCGCTGGCGGTATCCGTCATCGAGGCGCTGCGCGGTCTTGGCGCGAAGATCATGGCCACCACGCACTATTCAGAGCTGAAAATTTTTGCGCTGGATACGCCGGGCGTGCAAAACGCCTCCTGCGAATTCAATGTGGAAACGCTGCGCCCAACCTACCGCCTTTCCGTGGGCGTGCCGGGAAAATCCAACGCGTTCCTCATCAGCCAGAAGCTTGGCCTTGCGCCGGAGATCATCGAGAACGCCCGGGCGCATCTGTCCAGCGAGGACCAGCAGTTTGACAATATTCTCAACCAGCTTGAGGATCTGAAGGTGGAGCTGAAGGCGCAGCAGGATGAGGTGGAGCGCCTGAAGCACACGGCCTCTCATGCGCTGGAGCAGGCCGAGGAAAAACGTGCTGCGCTTATCCGGCAGGGCGAGGAAGAACTGGCCGCTGCGCGGGAAAAGGCCCACGGCATGGTGCAGGACGTGCAGAACACAGCCTACGGCCTGATGGATGAGCTGCGCAAGCTGGAAAAAGACAAGCAGCTCAACGCGTCCCAGCGCGCGGCCCGTGCGCGGGAGATCGCGAAAAAGGAAACGGAAAAGCTGTTCGGCAAAACGGACGTGGTGCATGCGCCGCAGCGTACTTTCAAGCCGCTGGACAGCGTAAAACTAGGGCAGGAGGTGCTGATCGCCGAGCTGGATAAGCCCGGTATCGTGACGGCTCTGCCGGACCGTGACGGCATGGTGGAGGTGCGCGCGGGCATTATCAAGACAAAAGTGCCGCTCAACGGCCTGTGCGCGCCGCACAAGCAGCAGCCCGCGCCGCAGAAAAAGTATCAGCCGCGCCGTGCGCCGTCCTCCGCGTCAGGCGGGGATAAGGTAACACGTACGCCCAGCATGGAGATCAACCTGATCGGCATGACGGTAGAAGAAGCTCTGCATGAGGCGGACAAATTTATCGACAACGGCGTGATGAACGGCCAGACGACGCTGTACCTCATTCACGGCAAAGGGACGGGCGCGCTGCGCAAAGGCATTCACGAGCATCTGCGCCGTCATAAAAATGTGCGCAGCTTCCGTCTTGGCGTTTACGGCGAGGGCGAAGCGGGCGTTACGGTAGTAGAGCTGAAATAAGGGACGGCACGGGGAAGCCTGCCGCCTGACGGGGGGATTCGCACCGCGAAAAACAGAAAAGCTCCGGTTCCGGGGAGCGCGTAAAACAGCCAAAGGCCGTGTATCGCATTGGATACACGGCCTTTTGTATATGCCGGGGCCGGGGCAGGTACGCCCCGACAAGAGCATGAAGCAAATTTGACGCCATGGCAGAATCTTTCTCCTGCCCCGGCACGTTGAAGGAGAGTTTAAAGGTATGATTCTGTCGGAGCTTTATATGCTGCCGGTAAACTGGGATTTCATGCGAAAAAATATTCTTACGTTGCAAATAGCTTATCGATTTCCTTTCTATCACAGTCTAAAATCCATTGGTTAAAATTATGATAAATAGGTCACAATGTTTCTTTGCGTTCTGCAACTAAATCTGCGGCCCTATCATCGTAAATATGCTTGCTGTGATATTTCTGCCTTCACTGCCACGGAAAGCGATGGGCGCTCTCCAAAGCCGCAGAGAATTTATTTCAAAGAAAATACCATAAAATGAGAACAGCAGCGAGTTCATTCCGCTGCTGCTCAATGCTCATTTTCAACTTCTGCGATTCCCTTTGCCGTTGCGGTTATGATCCGTATGCCCTTATCGCTCATTCCGTCAAGCATAACGTCGAGCTGCCGCCGCTGCGTGCTTTTCTCGGATGCCTTGTCCGGGAAAAAGAACTGGTCTACAGATATATTGTAACGGGTAACAAGTTCATAGAAAATCTGTAAGCTCGGCTGCTGTCCTTTGTTCTCAATATTGGCAAGGTAACGCGGGGAAATGTTCATTGCGTCGCCCACATCTTTGCGGCTCTCTTTTCTCCCCGTCCGAGCTGCCTTTATTGCTTGTCCAAAAGCCGCGAAGTTATAAAGTGGTGCTGGTCTTTTTGCCATATCAAATCACCCTATTACATTTTACTGTTCATCTTTTCTTTTGAATATGTCTGTATAATTCCTATTATTAGCTTAAATAATTCATAAAATCTATTGAATCTAAAAAGTATATTTAGTATAATAACGGAGGTGAGGAAAAGCAGCGGTAATCTGGTGTAAGCGCCATATGGCCGCTTTGCGCTGTCCAAAACATTTTTGAGAAATTTTCAATTTTTTTGATGCAATTTTTTGCTGCAAATCCCATATACACAGTTGGAGGCTGCGATTTGGCAGAAAGAGGAGACTCTTGGTGGAAAATGAAAAGATCACAGATATATTTGAATAACAGAGCCAGACGCCGGGTACGGGTAGTAGAGTAACCAGGCAGAATGTGGATGTTTTTTTTCACGGAAGGACCAACGAAAAGCGTTTTCGTTTTTCCGTTTGATAAACAAAACAAAGAGAATTCTGTAGGAGGACATGATGAGAATGAAACGAATGGTGACTGTTATTTTGGCAATAGCGCTGTCCATTACTTGCTGCGCTTGTTCGCAAAAGCTGGAAACTCCGACAGAGGCCGCAGAAAACATGCGCGCGGCTTTGGCGAAAAATCCTTGCGGACAAGCCCAGGCAATCGTGAACATAGAACTCACGCTGAATGGCGGTGAGCAGGACACCGTGGCATTGAGCACCACAACGACCACCGACATGACCATCTCGCAGGAGCCCGTTTCCGGCTATGCCGTCGCTACCGTCGATGTGGACTATGACGGTGAAAAGTCCCAGAGTGTCACAGAAAATTACACCGTTGTGGAAGACGGCGAAGCAGTGGCATACATCAAATCTTCCGGCATTTGGATTAGAATGTCCACCGGACAGACACCGGAGGATTATGCAGACTCCGTTTCTTCTGTTGCTTTGGACGGCAGCAATGTTGCCATTGATAAAACTGTGACAGAGCTGAATGGCAAGGCGGTAATTTGCTTGACTACCCAGCTTACAGGACAGAATATGCGGCCTGTTTTGAGTGGTGTACTTAACAACTTCGGTTCAGCTTTTGCAGATTCTTCTGCAATTGCAGGAGCAGATTATTCCTCTGTTATTTGTGACAGCCGGATCTATCTGGACAAAGAAACCTATCTGCCTATCTCTTATGAAGTGAATTTTACGGGCATGAACGATGTACTCAACGCTCTGCTTGCGGATACAGGAATGACAGCCGATGTGGCAAGCTGCACCAGCAGCGTCTCTTTTCTTTCTTATGAGAAACAGCAAGAAACCGTTTTGCCGGGTGGTGCAAAAGAAAAAGCCGAAGCATGGAGCCGCTTGATGGCAGGTGAACCGGATAATGGAGACGGTACTTTTACGATTCGTGAGGGTACGGGCATTGTTGATATTGTGCCTCCTGCCGGATTTGAGTTGGCTGAAAAGGACTACGATCACCTATACTTCAAGCGTGATGATAACCGGGAAGTAAAATATACTGTTTACTACGGTTGGGGTTCTGCCGACTTTATCGCACAGATGGATCGTCGGTTGGAACGCTATGGCAACCTTCCTCGTGACCTGTCCCGTGAGCAGATGACCCTGGAGGGTGATACTCTGGACTTCGAGGCTGATATTGCCGGTGTTACTTGGGAGTCCTACGAGGAAGGCTGTATGAACGCCTGGGCCGTCATCGGCAATGACGGCACTGCTGATTATTGTATCCTTGTGGAAGTGACCGATGGTTATAACGACGGCTTGGGCGGCGTGAAAAGCGCAGATGTAACGCCAGATGAGTTTATGGCCTATCTAAACGCTGTCACAGTTAGTGGTTTGATAAGCGAATAAAGCAGCAAAAGACGGCTTAGCTTGAAGGCTATGCCGTCTTTTGCTTCAATATTTTCTTAACCTGCCGCCCTATTGCCGGGAGCTTTTTATAAATGCTTTACGCTATCCATTCCGGCAGGATGCGCCGCATCTTCGGAAACCAGGCTTTGGGCGTGATTCTGTCATTTGCCGGCTGCCGAATCCGCCTTGCGGCCGGCGTCATCCGGCTTCGTGCCCGTTGCCGCTTTCAACCGCTCCAGCAGCGCGGCATAGCGCGGCTCCTGCTTCAGCGCGCGCAGCGGTTCAGAGCTCTCCAGTACGAACAGCGCGTTTTCACGCAGAAAATCATCCGATACATCCATGATGCCGGAGGAGGAGAGCCGGTTGAAAAACAGCGGCGAATATTCCTGCGCGCGGCAGCCCGTAACAGCGCTTTCCGCGTAGGCTTCGGCGGCGTCCAGCGCAGCCGGCGTCTTGCCCGCCAGAGCCAGCAATTCGGCGCGTGCCAGCTCATAGTTTCCGTGCATGCCGGGCGCGTTTTCACCATGAAACAAAACGTCCAGACGGCAGGCTGCGTCCAACAGTGCGAGGGCCTTCTCCGTATCCCCGCGCGCACGTGCCTCGGCGGACAGGCTGTATAAGCACAGTCCCGCGTCCCGCACATATCCCCAAAGGCAGGTCTGGTGCAGCTTTTCCGCTTCCTCCGCTTGTCCCGTTTGTCTCAGGATGGATGCTTTCAGCATGCGGGCGTCGTAATCGGGCTGAGGGAGTTTTTCCACGGCATCCAGCGCACGACCGGCTTCCCCATTCATCATATACAGGCCGGACAGCGTGTAGAATGCGGCCTCACGGGCCTCGGTGTCCGTGCTGTGCGTGCTGTCCTCAAACAGGCGGATGGAGCGTTCCAATTGCTTTTGTACGAACGCTTCGTCTTTCAGGGCCGCCATATAGCGCATATACAGCGATGCGATGCGGAATTTGAGCGCGGTGTCGCCTGGATGGGAAAGCAGAATATCTTCACAATAGGCGCAGGCGTCATCGGCGCGGCCGCTTTCAAACAGGACGCGTCCTTTTTCCCAGATGGCTTTCAGTTCTTCCTCGGAAAGAAGAGGCCGAAAATCCAGCAGTATGTCGGGTGTGGTGCCCAACGCCCGCGCCAGAGGGCACAGCAGCAGAATATCCGGGTAGGCACTGGAAGTCTCCCATTTGGACACCGCCGCGGCGGTAACGCCCACGGCCTCGGCAAGCTGTTCCTGCGTCAGTCCCTTTTGTCTGCGCAGTGTTTGGATGGTTTTTCCGGTTGGCATTTCCATTTCGGCAAATTCCTTTCGTTTCTTTTGGGCCCGGTTCCATCGTAACATACGAGCGCTGCGTATACAATGGAGCTGATGTTGAACGCAGATGCGTTTTTTTTGAATTGAATTCAAGCTGCGGACGGTGCGGGGCAGAGAAAACGCGCTCCAACCTCCGGCATATGTTTCGGAAGGCGGAGCGCGCTGTGAAATGAAGAAAAATGTGCTTCAGGAAAGTGTGGCAGACAGCCCGGCGGCATGCTTGGCGCGCTGGGAACGGCGCAGCCTCTGTTTGATGCGGCTCACAAGGAACACGAACAGGCACATCAGCGCGGGAGTGGCGGCGGCAAATACGCCCAGCAGCGTCCACGCACGCCCTGAAAGAGGGGAAAGGCCGAACAGCGGCCCCAGCAGGACGCATGCACCGATGAAGCCCACGCCCATGGCGGCCACGATGGCAAAGCGCCATCTGGACAGAGGCCAGCACAAAAACAGCAGCACCATAAATCCTGCCGTGCCTGCCAGCAGTGTGCACACAGTGGAGATCTGCTCCATGGGAAGGCCCATCCCGGAGCCGATCCACATCACAGCCAGCAGGTTCACCACATTGACCAGCCCGCCGGGCAGTGCGTTCAGCAGCACGCTGCGCATAAAGCTGCCGCGTACACGCCCATAGGATGGCTCGAATGTCAGCAGGAACGAAGGAACGCCGATAAGCAGCCCGCTGAGCAGACTGATCTGCGCGGGCACCAGCGGATAGGGCATGGCCGCAAACAGAAGAACCAACGAAACAACGAATGAGAAGATGTTTTTTACAAGGAACAGTGTGGCCGAACGTTCGATATTGTTGATGACACGCCGCCCCTCTTTGACGATCTGCGGCATGGCAGAAAAATTGGAGCTCAGCAGCACCAGCTGGGCCACATGCTGCGCGGCCTCGCTGCCTGCCGCCATGGCGATGCTGCAATCCGCATCTTTTAAAGCCAGCACATCGTTCACCCCGTCGCCGATCATGGCCACGGTGCGGCCCGTGTCCTTCAGCGCGCAGATGAGCGCGCGCTTTTGCTGCGGCGTCACACGGCCGAACACGGCATGCGCCTGCGCCGCACCGCGAAGGTCCGCGTCTTCAGGTACGCGGGACATATCCAGATAATGCTCCGCGCCCTCCACGCCCGCACGCCGCGCAACTTCGGCCACGGATACCGCGTTATCGCCGGAGATGACCTTTACGTCCACGCCCTGCGCCTTGAAATAGGCCAGTGTTGCAGATGCATCCGCGCGGATTTTATCCGAAAGCACCACAAAGCCCAGCGCCTGCGGAGCGTGCTGCAGCGTACCGCCCGCCAGCACGCCGTGTCCGCGCGCCAGCACCAGCACGCGTCGTCCTGCCGCCAGCTGCGGTTCTACCGTATCCCGGAAGGCGGCATACCCGCCGCCCAGCACGATCTCCGGTGCGCCGAGGATGTATTCGTCTCCGTCTTGCAGCACCAGAGCACCCCACTTGCGCTCGGAGCTGAAGGGGACGGCGGCTTTGGGCTGCCAGCCGCCGCCCAAAGCGCCGAAGCGCGCCCGCAGAGCCTGCGCCGTGGCGTTGTCCTCGCACGCGGCGGCGGCAAAGCTGCCCAGCAGCTCCGCCAGTGCGCCGCCCTCCATGCCCGGTGCGGGGATGGTTTCCAGCACTTCCATGCAGCCCTCGGTGATGGTGCCTGTTTTGTCCAGACACAGCGTGTCCACCCGAGCCAGATTCTCGATGCAGGAAAGCTCGTGAACCAGCGTTTTGCTGCGCGCCAGGCTGATGACGCTCACGGCCAGCGCTACACTCACCAGAAGGTAAAGCCCCTCGGGAATCATGCCGATGATGGCGGCCACGGTGGAGCTCATGGCGTACTCCAGCCCTGTGTGAAGAAAGAAATACTGCTTTGCAAACATGATGACGAATACGGGGATGATGGCAATGCTGATGAAACGCAGCAGCCTGTCCAATGCGCGCATCATCTCCGAGCGGTGGCGCTTGCGGCGCCGGGCCTCGCCAGTGATGCGCGCGGCATAACAGTCGGTGCCAACCTTATCCAGCTGTGCCGCGCACGAGCCTGTCACCACAAAACTGCCCGAGAGCAGCGTGTCCCCGGGCCGTTTTTGCACAAGCTCCGCCTCGCCTGTCAGCAGCGCTTCGTTTACCTCCAGCGTCCCGTCCGCAACAACGGCGTCCGCGCACACCTGGCTGCCCGGGCGCAGCAGAACAATGTCGTCCAGTACCAGCTCGTCTGTGGGGACGGTGCGCGTTCGGCCACCGCGGACCACGCAAGCCGTGCTGCCCGAGAGCAGTGTCACCTTGTCCAGCGTGCGTTTGACGCGCAGCTCCTGCACAATACCGATGAACACATTGGCGGCCACAATGCCCAAAAACATCATGTCGCGGTATGCGCCAACAGCGAACAGGCAGGCGGCCAGCGCCACAAACACAAAATTGAAAAAGGTAAATACGTTGTCCCGCACGATCTGCCATTCTGTTTTGGAGAGGCTGTCCTGCGCGGCGTTGTTCCATCCGGCGGCCCGGCGCTGGGCCGCCTGTTCCTCTGTAAGCCCTGTTTCCGGCGTGGGGCAAAGCCGCTCCACAGGGCGGCGTTCAGAGCGTTTGCAGTTTTGCTTCATGGTCGTGTGCTTCCTTTTCCGCGCGGCGCGCCGCGCTGTATTTGGAACGTGAAAAATGTCCTTTGCCTATCATTACGAGGCAGAAACGGCCCATGCTACAAGCCCGCATACAAAACCCGCGACGCGCGCCCCTTTGGTTTGACATGTTTTTCGCTCCGGGTGTACTACACTCGGAGAAGAGGGGGCGTCGGCATGCGCGGTGTGATTTATGTGGATATTCTGTTTTTTGTCAATGCCCTCATCGGATATTTTCTGCTACGGGGCGCGGCGCTGCTGGCCGGGCGCATCGCCGCCGATTGGCGCATCTTTCTGGGGGCGGCCGCCGCGGGCCTTTCTTCGCTGCTGCTGCTTTTGCCTCCTCTGCCGCAATGGCTCATGTGGGGGGCAAAAATCGGCAGCGCGGTGCTCATCGTATTCGCCAGCTTCCCGGTGCACAATGTGCGCGGCTTCCTGAAATGCTGCTTCTGGTATGTGTTTCTGAACATTGCGCTTTCAGGCGCGGTATTTGCGGCTACATACTATGGCGCGGCGCAGAATGTCAGTATCAATAACCTGTCGGTGTATTTCAATGTTTCCCCTTTGCTGCTTATCGGGTGTATTGCCGGCGTATATCTGGCCGTACAGCTTTGCGCATGGGCATTCGGCCGGCCGCAGCAGGTGCGGACCGTACCGTTCACCGCCCGGTTCGAGGATGGCTGCGTGCAGGGGCTGGCGCTGGTGGACACGGGGTTTTCGGTCCGCGACCCCATTACGGGAACGCCCGCGTTTCTGCTCAGCTTTCCTGCGGTGCGCGGCGCGCTGCCGCCTGGGCTGCTGCGGGCGCTGGCGCTTTATTTCGACGACGGCGCCATGGAGACGGGAGGCATGCCGCTGCGGCTCATCCCCACCAAAACGGCGGCGGGCACCCGTGCCCTGCCTGCGGTGCGCGTGCGTGAACTGGTGTTGGAGGCGGACGGCGCGCCCCGCCGCTATACGGGCGTGTGTGCGGTGTTCACGCCGGAGCCTCTGGCGGACGGCGGCTTCTGCGCCATCGTACCCGCGGAGGGAGGGGCTTGCGGAGCCTGACGCAGCCGCCGGGCGAACAAGGACGCAGCTCCCGGCCGCACAGGGCGCCGCGCCGCCTGCAGACCATACAAAGGAGAAGAAAAATGCCACTGCTTGCATCACTGCGCACGGGGCTGGCGGCCCTGTGCAGGAAATTCATCATCTGCATCCGCCTGCCGGACTACGCTTATTATATCAACGGGCCGGAAACGCTGCCTCCGCCGCTGAGCAAAGAAGAGGAAAAGGTCGTTTTTGCCGGCCTGGAGGCCGGAAACCCCGACTGCCGCGATGTGCTTATCGTTCACAATCTGCGGCTGGTGGTTTACATCGCAAAAAAATTCGAGAGCAAAACGGCCTCTGTGGAGGACATGATCTCCATCGGTACCATTGGGCTCATCAAGGCGGTGAATACTTTCGTCCCGTCGAAAAACATCAAGCTGGCCACTTATGCCAGCCGGTGTATCGAAAATGAGATCCTGATGTACCTGCGCAAGAGCAGCAACAAGCGGCAGGAGAGCAGCATCGACGAACCCCTGAACACCGACTGCGACGGCAACGAGCTGCTGCTTTCGGATGTTCTGGGGACAGATGGAAACCAGGTGGGAGCCGATTTGGAGCAGGCGGCGGAAAAAAATATGCTGTTGGAGGCGGTGGGCCGCCTTTCCGCACGGGAGAGGCAGATCATGGAGCTGCGCTTCGGCCTTTCGGGCGGAGCGGAGCATACGCAGAAGGAAGTGGCGGATATGATCGGCATTTCCCAAAGCTATATTTCAAGGCTGGAAAAGCGCATCATCAAACGGCTGAAAGGCGATTTGGAACGCATTTCCTGAACAGAACAAACGTAAAACGGCGGGCCGGGTAATTTTCCCAGCCCGCCGTTTGGATTGTACGCCGCCGCAGGGCCAATACTCCGGGCAAGACGTTTTGCTTGGAGGAGAGGATACTTTGTATTATCACAAGGTGGAGATCTGCGGCGTGAATACCGCAAAGCTGCCGGTCCTGAAGGAAAAGGAGAAAATGGAGCTCATCGTCAAAGCGCAGGCGGGCGACAAGGAAGCCCGCCAGAAGATGATCAACGGGAATCTGCGGCTGGTGCTGAGCGTTGTGCAGAAATTCACAGGCCGGGGAGAGAATCTGGACGATCTGTTTCAGGTGGGCTGCATTGGCCTCATCAAGGCCATCGACAATTTCAACCCAGGGCTGGGCCTGCGCTTTTCCACCTACGGCCAGCCCATGATCATCGGCGAGATACGCCGTTTTCTACGGGACAACAACGCCATGCGCGTCAGCCGTTCGGTGCGGGATGTGGCGTACAAGGCCATGCAGGCACGGGAGCTGCTGCAGAAGAAGCTGGGGCGAGAGCCCAACGTGCGGGAGATATCCGAGGCGGTGGGCCTGCCGCAGGCGACTGTTACACTGGCGTTGGAGAGTGTGGTGGAGCCGGTTTCCCTGTATGAGCCTGTATACAGCGACGGCGGCGACACCATCTATGTGATGGATCAGGTGGGCGAGACAGGCTGTGAGGAAAATTGGATTTCTTCCATCCAGTTCCGCGACACCGTCAGCAAGCTGTCGGACCGGGAGAAAAAAATCATGTCCCTGCGCTACCTGGCCGGTAAAACGCAGGTAGAGGTTGCGGGGGAGATCGGTATCAGCCAGGCGCAGGTGAGCCGTCTGGAAAAAAACGCGCTGGAGCGCATCAAAAAACAGCTGTGACACCGCATGAAAAACGCGCCCCGGGACAAAATGTTCCGGGGCGCGTCCCAGACTGTTGAAAAAGCCAGAAAGGTAAAAGAAACGTCCGGGGAAAAAGCTTGAAAAAGGGGTGGTGAACCCCTTTTTCATTTAAAATAACCCCGCGCCGTGCGCGGCGAACGGGGCCGCAGGCCCTGTTCGTAGGCAGCTTGGCGCAAAAGCGCAGCTTTTTCGACAAGCTGACGCGCCCCGGGACAAAATGTTCCGGGGCGCGTTTTGGGTTTGTTTGCGTCGGCAGTGCGGCTATTCCGCGGCAACCGTGGCAGCCTGTTTCTGTCTGCTCAGCTTTTTTTCGCTTTCCACGCCGTAGCTCAGCAGCGCGCGCTGCAGCGTACGCACATTTTTGAAGTGGATCCCGGTGATATCCGCGTCGAAGGCGGCGGACGCATTGGCGGTGTTGTCGTCAATGAAAATGGATTCCGCTGCCGAAAGGCCGTATTTGGCCAGAAGCGCATGGTAGATGCGCAGGTCGGGCTTGGTCAGCTTTACCTCACAGGAAGCAACTCCGCCGTCGAACAGCTGCCAGAATTTGCGCTGCTGCAGCATTTCCAGCACGTCCCAGGAAATATTAGAAAGGTAAAACACGCCGTATCCGCGCTTTTTCAACCGCTTGATGAGCTGCACGGTGTCGTCCTTGGTGCGCAGCATATCGTACCAGTCGTCCAGAATAACGCCCACCTCAAAGGAACGGCGCAGAGCCGCGCCCTTTTCGCGCATGATACGGTCGCCTTCCTCGCGGGTGAGCAGCCCGGCGTCCATCTGCAGCCATTCCTCGCTGCCGAAGGTAATGTCGTAGAGCTGGTCCTCCACACGTTCGTTCATGAAATGGTCGACGAGGAATTCGCGCGGGTCAAAATCCACCACAACGCCGCCCAGATCAAAAATAATATTTTTATACAAAACGTTCACCTGTCCTGTGCGGGGGAATGCGTTCCCCAGGATTCTGCGCGCCTTGTCCGGGGCGCCCGCCGCCGCGCGCGTGGACGGGCCGGGGCCAAAAAAGCGGCTTTCGGCAGCTTTTTCACTATTATACAACATTTTTTGCGGTATAGAAAGGGCTTCGTTCGGAATAGGTATGGAATGCCGGCGTGTAGCCGGAGAAGGGAGGTTGTCGTTATGACAGTATATGAGCTGTGCGAACGGGACGTTGTAAATGTTACCACAGGCCAGAACCTTGGTAAAGTGGATGATATTTCCTTCGAGCCGGAGACGGCCAGCATCACGGGCGTTATCCTGTACGGGCGGCTAAAGCTGTTCGGCCTGCTGGGCCGGGAGGAGGACACGGCCATCCCGTGGGGAGACATCGAAAAAATCGGGACGGATGTTCTTTTGGTGCGCACGGCGGTATCCGCGCCGCCCCGAAGCAGAAAAAAATTGTTTGGAGTGAAATAAAATGGGTTGACAAGGTGTTTTATAATAATGAAGTGGAAAACGTAAAGTTTTTGAAAAGCGGAAGCTTGGCATTTGAAAATCGGGAGGACGTTTGACGTGCAACAGATTGGACCCGGTGCGCAGCCCACGCGTTTTGCGAAGCTGCGCGCCTCTTTCTGGCTGAGCGCCGTATGGTCGGTGCTGGTGCCAACTGTTTTTTTTGTTACGATGGAGTGGATCCACCGCGGTACGCTGGGCGGCGATTTCTGGAGCGCCCGCGTGCAGCCGCATCCCTGGGGCTTTATTTTTGAGTGGCTGTTTTTGGTGCTGCTGTATGTGTTCATCAGCCAGCTTTCGGGCCTGCACTGGCTGGCCACGCTGCTTACGGGCATCATCAGCAACGTGCCGGGGACCGTCACCTATTTTAAGCTGGAGATGCGCGGCGAGCCGTTTCTGCCTTGGGATATCACCCAGGTAGGGGACTTTGCCGGCGTGGCCGGCAAAGTGGAGCTGGACATACAGCCCACGATGCTGTGGACGCTTGCAATTTTTCTTGTGCTTTTGGCAGTGAGCTGCTTTTTGCGCATGCCCTATAGAAAAGAGACGCGCTGGCGCTGGCGCATCGGCAGCGCGGCGGTCTCGGGCTTTTTGTGGTGCCTGCTGGTGTTCGGCGTATACCTGAACGCCTCCATGTGTGAATTTTTCGGCATTTATTCCGATATGTGGATGCAGGACCGTTATTACAAAAACTACGGCGTCATCACGGGGTTCATGACGAATCTGCAGGTGCTGGACATCGAAGCGCCGGAGAACTACTCTGAAAAAGCGGTTCTGGAGCTGGCCGCCCGCGTGGAAGAGACGGCCGAAACGGCAAAGCCGCTGTATAAGGAATCCTACGCGGCCACGGCGGCCACGCCCGAGCAGCAGCCCAATATCATCTTTGTGATGAACGAATCGTTCTGGGATGTCTCCCGCCTGGAGGGCATATCCTACGACCGGGAGCTGACGCCCAACCTGACGGCGCTGAAAAACGAGGCGGCCTATGGCTACTGCTATACACCGTCTTTCGGCGGCGGCACCTGTGATGTGGAATTTGAGGCGCTGACGGGTTTTTCAGTGGAGCATCTGCCTGCGGGCAGCAAGCCCTATCAGCAGCATGTCACCCATGATATGTTTTCTCTGCCGCAGTATCTGCGGGCGCAGGGCTACGACACACTGGCCGTGCACGGATACTACCGCAAGTTCTGGAGCCGCAACACCGCGTACCCCTACCTCGGCTTTAACGAGTTCATCGCTGCCGAGGATTTTGTGAACCCGCACACCCGCCGCGGCTTTATCTCGGACGCAGCCATGACGCAGCGCATTATTGAAGAATACGAAGCGCGGGACGGCGGCGCACCGCTTTTCATCCATGCGGTGACGATGCAAAACCACACGACCTACGACGCCAGCCGTTACGCGGCGGACGAACTGGTGCAGATCACGGAGCATCCCGGTCTTTCCACGCAGACGCTTTCCCAATTGCAGGATTTTGCAACGGGCGTGTATGAGGCGGACGCGGCGCTGGGCGCTCTGGTGGATTATTTCCGCAATGTGGACGAGCCCACCATCATCGTGTTCTGGGGCGACCATTTCAACCCCGTGGGCAAGGGCTACGAGCTGTTTGAAAAGACGGGCTATATCGAAAAGGGAGATACCGGCAGCCCGGACCTGCACCGCACGGACCTGATGATCTGGAGCAACTACGGCGGCACCTCCATCGACCTGGGCACCATCGCGGCCTATGATATCTCGCCTGTAATGATGGACCTGTACGGCCTGGAAAAGCCGTTGCTGTTCGAGTATCTGACAGACAGCCTTTCGGTGATGCGTGCGCGCACCCGCGGTGTTACCGTGGAGACGGACGGCTCCTTCAGCGAGGAAATGACCGAGGCGCAGCGGAAGTGCTATGACGGCCACTGGCTGCTGCAGTATGACCTGATGTTCGGCAAGCCGTACCTGGAAGATTACACGCCGCAGGAATGAACGGCAAAAAAACGCGCTGTACAGCGAAAAACACTTGTAATCCGAGCGCGGGTATGGTATACTAATTCGGCAATACGCACGCATGTCTTTGGCGTCCGGTGCCTTCGGGTGGCGCGCCATGCAGGACATGCGGAGGAAAAAACAAATTTTAGGAGGACACAATTATGGCAGTAGTATCTATGAAACAGCTTCTTGAAGCCGGCGTGCATTTCGGTCATCAGACCCGCCGCTGGAACCCCAAAATGGCGAAGTATATCTTCACCGAGCGCAACGGTATTTATATCATCGACCTGCAGAAGACCGTGAAAAAGCTGGACGAGGCTTACAGCTTCGTGCGCGACACGGCCACCGCCGGCGGCAGCATTCTGTTCGTGGGCACCAAAAAGCAGGCGCAGGATTCCGTGCGTGAGGAAGCCGCCCGCTGCGGCATGCACTATGTCAACGCGCGTTGGCTGGGCGGCATGCTGACGAACTTCCGCACCATCCGCCGCCGTATCGACCGCATGGAGCAGATCAATAAAATGCGCGAGGACGGCACTTTCGACATGCTCCCCAAGAAGGAAGTTGCGAAGCTGGAGCTGGAGCTGGAGAAGCTTGAAAAATTCCTGGGCGGCGTGAAGACGATGGATAAGCTGCCCGCCGCCATGTTCATTGTGGATCCGCGCAAGGAGCGTATCGCTGTTGCCGAGGCCCGCAAGCTGAACATCCCCATCGTGGCCATTGTCGACACCAACTGCGATCCGGACGAGATCGACTACGTCATTCCGGGCAACGACGACGCCATCCGCGCTGTAAAGCTGATCGCGGGCGCAATGGCGGACGCTGTGCTGGAGGGCCGTCAGGGCGAGCAGATGGACGAGGCCGAGGCTGAAGAAGAAGTCGCGGCTGCTGAATAATCGAACAGGGGGAAAAGAAAAATGGCATTTACCGCTTTAGATGTTAAGAAGCTGCGCGAGCAGACCGGCTGCGGCATGATGGACTGCAAAAAGGCGCTCACCGAGTCTGACGGCGATTTTGACAAGGCTGTCGAGTATCTGCGCGAAAAGGGTCTTGCCGCCGCCGCGAAAAAGGCAGGCCGCATTGCCGCCGAGGGCATGGTCTACGCTGCGGCCGACGTGGCAAACAAGGTGGGCGTTGTCATCGAAGTGAACGCCGAGACCGACTTTGTTGCGAAAAACGACAGTTTCCAGACCTTTGTAAAAGAAGTTGCAGACGTTGTCATGGCGCAGAATCCCGCCGACGTGGAGGCTCTGATGGCCTGCAAGCTGGGCGAGCAGACGGTGGAAGCCGCGCTGCAGGAAAAGATCCTTGTCATCGGCGAGAACATTAAGATCCGCCGCTTTGCGCGCTTTGAGGGCGTTTGCTCCGCTTACGTGCACGGCGGCGGTACGCACGGCGTGCTGGTCCAGTTCGACGCCGACGATGCGACGGCTGCAAAAGCTGAGTTCACGGCGTTCGGCAAGGACATTGCCATGCAGATCGCCGCGGCCAATCCCGGTTATCTGTGTGAGGCCGAGGTGCCCGCGTCTGTGATCGAGAAAGAGAAGGAGATTCTGCTGGCGCAGATCAGCAACGACCCGAAGCTGGCCGGCAAGCCCGAGCCTGTGAAGGTGAAGATGGTCGAAGGCAAAATCGGCAAGTTCTACAAAGAGAACTGCTTGGTGGATCAGGCATATGTCAAGGAGCCGGATATTTCTGTCTCCAAGTATGTTGAGAACACCGCTAAGGAGCTGGGCGCGGACATCAAGATCGTCAAGTTCGTGCGTTTTGAGAAGGGCGAAGGCCTGGAGAAGCGCGCCGACGATTTTGCGGCCGAAGTTGCCAGCATGATGAAATAAGCGTATCTTTGTCCTCCTCCCGCCCAAATTGTCCATGATGAACACCTAAAATGTCCACGGTATTTGGGCTGGAAGGAAACAGGTAAGAAAAAAAGAGAGAGAAGCGTTCTGTTGAGGAACACTTCTCTCTTTTTTGTTTTTCACAGATACCCTGCTACCACCTCTCAAGCCCTTCAGAAAAGGGGATATGCAGGTTCAGAGAGGCGTTAAGCAGGAAATACGGGCAAAGTCCGCAAAGCCTCCCAAAGGGGCGCTGCGCAGGGGATAGAGCCGCAGTCCCCCGGAGAATCTCCAACAAATCCTTGCTGTGTTCATACAAACTCATTGTTTCGTAGCATCGTCCCGTATAAACAAACCTGTAATTACAATTATAAGACCAGTAACTCCGCCACCGAAAGCAAAAATGTTACTGATAGACAGTGCTATTCCTGCTAAAATGACAGCTATTCCCAATAACATGATTTTCTTGCTCACCTTTCTGTCCTCCCTGTAAATCAAAAGTGTTGATTTGTATGCTTAAATTATAGCACCCATGTATAAATTTGCTACTATTATCTTTTTTCTTCACTCTCTTTTTCTTTCCTTTTTCTCTGTCCGGCTATTCTCCTTGCTCCACCTTGTTTTCCCTCTGCGAGGTGTTACAAGGGGAGGGCGTGTGTGGACAACTTAGTGGTCGCTGTGGACAACGGGGAAGATGGAGGACATATTGTTCGGATACAGGCCGCCCGCACGGAAGTGCGGGCGGTTTTTTGACGTCAAGCTGGTGCGCCCAATATTTAACAGATTCGTCATTGCTTTTTTGCGTTTAATATGTTAAAGTATTAAAGCGATATCGGGAGTGATATAAAAAACGGAACCATCAAAAAGGACGAGGTGCAGCATGGCAGAAAAAAATACCCGCAGAAATAAAGACATGGATGTGCTGTTCAAAGCGATCCTTTCTTTGGAAACGCTGGATGAATGCTACGATTTCTTCGAGGACCTATGTACGATGAAAGAACTGGCGGATATGGTGCAGCGCGTGGAGGCGGCCAAGATGCTGCTGAGCGGCAATACATACGAGCAGATCGTCAAAAATGTCGAGATCAGCACAGCGACCATCAGCCGGATCAACCGTTGTATCCAATACGGAAGCGGCGGTTATGAGAAAATCCTGAATCGTGCCGAAAAAGCCAGTAAAATTAAAGGTTGAGTTTTTTCGCGGAAGTAAAATGGTGTAGGGATAGTGTATGCAACTCATACACTATCCCTACACTATTTTTGCACCGCATTCTTACGCTCTATTTTATATATGTGTATTTTTCAGATACCAATGGGTGTTTGATTTTCAGCCATATCTTTGCAAGCCTTGGAAAGCATTTTGACATTTTCCAACGGAGTATCTGCACCCAAATCGCACCCGGGGGCAAGGATGTGAGAATGCCCGTTTGCAATTTTTATCCGTTCGCATGCCTCTTTGTAAACTTCGTTGGGTGTACCAGTAAGGAGCGTGCCGGCTGGATTGATATTTCCCATCATAACCATTTTTTCGCCTGCCGCCTCTACAGCCTTTTCGAAATCTACAAGATAATCTACCGAAAATACGTTTACTCCGCATTCGCGTAATGCTGCAACGCGGTTCCCGGATGCGCCGCAAACGTGGGTGAAAAAATACTTATAAAAGGGAAGTTTTTCTTTTAGCTTTTTTAATGATGGAACAACCCATTCTTCGAACATTTCTTGGCTGATCAAACTGCCGCTTCCAACCGGTTCTGCGGGGAAGGCTATATCACACCCGTTCTCGTGCAATAATGTGAACATTTCAGCACTGACGCATACCGTAAAATCCAGCAGTTCATGTACGATTCCTGGCTCCTCCAGCATGAGCATGATAAAGTCACTTGTTCCGACCATGACGGCTGCCATAGTGAATGGCCCTGCTACATCCCCGAATATATATTTTTGATTTCCCACCAGGGCCTTGACATGCCGTGTCTGATTTATCATTTTTTGAACAAAATCATTAGCAAGAAGGGTATCACGAATTGTTTCTTTAGTGAGTTGCGGGATCTCGTTCATTGGATCTTTAAAAACAGAGCCGGTATCGATTGCACCTCCAATTTTATCAATACTGATTGGGCAGCCAAATGCGTTGAGGCATGCGGTGAAAACTCCAGAAACTGCGCTGACCATATCACTGTCAATTTTGTTGAGATAATCTACAACAGATGAAGCCCCGCTGTCCGGCCTACTATATAGCTCCCGATATGTCACCCCCTCTGTTTTAGCAATCCATGCTCCGCCATCGACTACTGTAAAAGGAGTGCGGTCTACAGTTTGGTGCTTAATAACTGCGTCGATTCTTTCTTTGGGTGTCATCGTTTCCATGGACAGTTCCTCCCATAATTGTTTTTTTACATAACATATTGAGGCTTGTTATGTGTTTCATGCCTGTATTATACAATTGTTTCAATTCGAAGTATTGTACTATGATTTAATTTTTGGGAATATTTTGTTTTTTATCTAAAAAAGTCCAAACCGATTAAAAAAGTGTGTGTAGATAGCCTAAAAGATCTATTTCTTTTTTAGCCAAGAAGTTTCACGTTCAGCGTATACGCTTTTAGCGAGATCGTTTATTTCGTAACCACCCATGTACTTGATGGCGCACCCATCGACTTTGTGGCTCTTCGCCATTGCTGCAAAGTGCTTTCCACCATCGTGCGGTTTGTGCGCAGGGGTGTATATAAGATTGCCTCGAACTGTTATAGCGCCGGCTTTTAATATATTATGGTATAGGAATTATCAACTCCGGCACTGTGAGGCGCGATAGGGTTAGAAATAATGTATCGATCTGTCTCGTGTGTGGGGAGAATTTAAAGCTATACGATAAGATCTTGCGTATTGTATGTACGAAAGGACGAAAAATACTATGGAAGTGGGGGCTGTAAGAAAATTTTAAAGCATTCCAGAGAGCAAATGAACGATGCGCGAGAACGATGTGCGGGGCCGTAAACCGGCCCCGCGTTTTGCGCCGGAAACCGAGACCGGAAAAGCGTGACGGTAAAATTGGCCTTCCCGGTTCCGTTTGCCGTGTGCATTCTTGTGCAAAAAAGAGAGTGAATATACGTCTACGGCGGACAACTTTGCCCGGATGTACGGGAGCGACGGAGCTTTTTTCTGTTTTTTTATGCAATATCACACAATTGAACGCTTTAGCAAAGAAAAGTATGTAAAAATAGCGTATTGAATTTTGTGCATCTTCCGCGTTAAAATAGATTCAATTCCTATCAAAGGCTTTGTTGGAGGCTTTGTGTATGGAAAGTTTGAAACATTGGAGGAAGAAAGTATGAAAAAGTTTCTGAGCGCAGCGCTGGCCCTCTGCCTCGCCTTTTCGCTGGCGGCGTGCGGCGGTTCCGGCTCCAGCACACCGGCGTCCACCGCGCCGTCCGGCGGCACGGCGGGTTCCGGCGCGGCCATTAAGATCGGCGGCATCGGCCCTGTTACAGGCAGCACCGCGGTTTACGGCAATGCCGTGAAGAACGGCGCGGAGATCGCCATTGCCGAGATCAACGCGCTGGGCGGCCAGCAGTATGAGATGAAATTCGAGGATGACGAGAACGATGCCGAGAAGGCGATCAACGCGTACAACAGCCTGAAGGACTGGGGCATGCAGGTCCTGATGGGCACCGTCACCAGCAACCCCTGCATCGCTGTTGCGGCCGAGACGGCCAACGACAATATGTTCCAGCTGACGCCGTCCGGCTCCGCTGAAGGCTGCATCGCAAACGACAACGCGTTCCGTGTTTGCTTCTCCGACCCGGAGCAGGGCACGCTTTCCGCCGATTATATCGTCGAGAACAGCCTTGCGGAAAAGGTTGCCGTCATCTATGACAGCTCTGACCCGTATTCCTCCGGCATTCACGATGCGTTCGTGACCGAGGCGCAGGAAAAGGGCCTGGAGATCGTTTCTGACGAGGCGTTTACCGCCGACAGCAATAAGGACTTCACAGTCCAGATTCAGAAGGCCCAGGCTGTAGGCGCGGAGCTGGTATTCCTGCCCATTTACTACACCGAGGCGTCCCTGATTCTGACGCAGGCCGACAAGATCGGCTATGAGCCGGTATTTTTCGGCTGCGACGGTCTGGACGGTCTGGTGTCTGTGGAGAACTTCGACACGAGCCTGGCCGAGGATGTCATGCTGATGACTCCGTTCACCGCTTCGGCTACCGATGACAAAACGGCCGCGTTTGTAAAGGCTTATAACGAAGCCTACGGCGAGGACCCCAATCAGTTCGCGGCCGATGCGTATGACGCCATTTACGCCATCCACGCGGCTGTGGAGAAGGCCGGCGTTACGGCCGACATGGATGCGTCCGCCATTTGCGACGCCCTGAAGGCCGCTTTTACTGAGATCACGCTGGAAGGCTTGACCGGCAAGGGCATTACCTGGGACGCCAGCGGCGCACCTGCCAAGAGCCCGCTTGTCTACATCATCAAGGACGGCGTTTACACCGCGGCATAATTTCTGTTACAAAAAGGCCAAGAAGGCTGCCGGCTTTTACCGGCAGCCTTCTTTCCAATCGATACCTTTTCCTTGGAAAAACAGCGTGCAAGGTTGTTTTTTGCGGTTTTCAATTGCCGGGCGGTACCCGGTATGGTATACTTATAAAGTCTGATACCTGTGGAGCGATCCTCTCTTGGACACCGGCGGCACGGCGTTTTATGGGAAACAAAAAAGGGGCGAAACACATGCAATTTTTATCTTACCTTGTGAACGGCATCAGCCTGGGCAGTATTTATGCGGTCATTGCCTTGGGCTATACGATGGTGTACGGCATTGCCCGTATGCTGAATTTCGCGCATGGAGACGTCATCATGGTGGGCGGCTACGTTGCTTTTGTAATGATGACGTCGCTGGGCCTGCCCGCGCTGGCGGCAATCTGCGCGGCGGTGGTGGTTTGCACGCTGCTGGGCGTTGCCATCGAACGCGTGGCCTATAAGCCGCTGCGGGAGGCGCCCAGCCTTGCCGTGCTCATTACGGCCATCGGCATGAGCTATCTGCTGCAGAACCTGGCGCTGCTCATCTGGGGCTCTGCGCCGAAATCCTTCACGTCGGTCGTGTCCATCGAACCGCTCCGTCTCTTCGGCGGGCAGCTCGTTGTCACGGGCGAGACACTGGTCACCATTGTTACATCCGCAGTCATCATGGTGGCGCTCACGTTGTTTGTCAACAAGACGAAAGTGGGCCACGCCATGCAGGCCGTATCCGAGGACAAAGGAGCCGCACAGCTTATGGGCATCAATGTGAACGCCACCATTTCGCTCACTTTTGCCATCGGCAGTGCTTTGGCGGCCGTCGCGGGCGTGCTGCTTTGTTCGGCCTATCCCACGCTGATGCCAACGACGGGCGCAATGCCCGGCATCAAGGCTTTTGTGGCTGCGGTGTTCGGCGGCATCGGCTCCATCCCCGGCGCGATGCTGGGCGGCGTGCTGCTGGGCATCATCGAGAGCCTGAGCAAAGCGTATATTTCGTCCCAGATGGCGGACGCCATCGTGTTCGGCGTGCTCATCATCGTACTGCTTGTCCGCCCTGCGGGCATACTGGGCAAGCAGATGCGAGAGAAAGTGTAGGTGGGCGCAATGAAAATGAAACCTTTGAGCCGCAGCTTCCGGCGCGACCTTGTGACCTATGGGATGGTCGTTGTGATGTTTTTGGCCATCCAGCTGCTTTCCGGCATGGGGATGCTCACAAATTCCCTGTCGGGACAGCTCGTTCCGATCTGCGCATATATCATTATGGCAATTTCCCTCAACCTCACCGTAGGCATCTTGGGCGAGCTGAGCCTGGGGCATGCGGGCTTTATGAGCGTAGGCGGTTTTGTGGGGGCGTTTGTCTCCGTGTGTGTTGGGGACGCCGTGCCGGGCTGGCTCTGCTTTGCGCTGGCGTTGCTGGCGGGAACCGCGGCCGCGGCCCTGTTCGGTTTTTTGATCGGCATTCCTGTGTTGCGCCTGCAGGGGGACTATCTTGCCATCGTAACGCTGGCGTTTGGTGAGATCATCAAAAACCTGCTCAATTCCTTCTATGTCGGCAGAGATGCGTCCGGCTTCCATGTTTCGCTGAAGGACGCGCTTTCGCTGAACCTGGACGAGACGGGCGATGTGATCATCAACGGCGCACAGGGCATCACAGGCATGCCGCGAAGCGCCACCTTCGGGCTGGGCTTTGTGCTTATTCTCATCACGCTCTTCATCGTTCTGAACCTCATCAATTCCCGCACGGGCCGTGCGATCATGTCCATCCGGGACAACCGCATCGCAGCGGAATCCGTGGGCGTCAATGTCACGCGGTATAAGCTCATTGCGTTTACCATTTCCGCAGCGCTGGCCGGTTTGGCGGGCGCGCTGTATGCACATAACTTCTCCTCGCTGGTGGCGAAAAAGTTTGATTACAACACTTCCATCCTGATTCTGGTATTTGTCGTTGTGGGCGGTATGGGCAACATCCGTGGTTCCATCATTGCGGCTGCGCTGCTCACCATCCTGCCGGAGCTGCTGCGCGGCTTCAGCGATTACCGCATGCTGGTGTATGCCGTCGTGCTCATTGTGATGATGCTGTTCAACCAGAGCCCGCAGCTTGTGGCCTGGCGCCGCAGGCTGGCCGCTAGGCTGCCGCTGCCGCGCAAGAAGGCTGCGGCGGGCGAGAAGGAGGTGTGATGCATGGCTTTGCTGGAAATAACGAACCTTGGCATCGCATTCGGCGGCCTGCAGGCCGTGGAAAAATTCGCGCTTTCCATTGAAAAGGGCCATCTGTACGGCCTTATCGGTCCCAACGGTGCGGGCAAAACAACGGTGTTCAACATGCTCACTGGTGTGTACCAGCCCACGGAAGGCGATATCGTGCTGGACGGAAGAAGCATTGTTGGCCTCAAGCCGGCCGTCATCAATAAGGCGGGCATCGCGCGCACGTTTCAGAATATCCGTCTGTTCAAGGATATGACGGTGCTGGACAACGTGAAGGTGGGCCTGCACAATCAGGTGAAATACACCACAGCCACGGGAATTCTGCGTCTGCCCTCCTATTTTGTGAAGGAGCGGGCCATGAATGAAAAGGCAATGGAGCTGCTGAAGATATTTGATTTGGACGGAGAGGCGGGGCAGCCGGCCTCCAGCCTGCCCTACGGAAAGCAGCGCAAGCTGGAGATCGCCAGAGCGTTGGCAACGAATCCCAAGCTGCTGCTGCTGGACGAGCCTGCGGCGGGCATGAACCCAAATGAGACTGCCGAGCTGATGGAGACCGTCCGTTTTGTGCGGGATAAATTCGGCATTGCGGTTCTGCTCATCGAACACGACATGAGCTTTGTTATGGGCCTGTGTGAGCATATCACGGTACTGGATTACGGCCGTATCATCGCGGAGGGCGACCCCGAGACCGTCCGCAGCGACCCAAAGGTTATTGCGGCATATTTGGGAGGTGAGGCGTAATGGGCGTGATGCTTTCGGTCAAGGACCTTGTTGTAAATTACGGCGCCATCAACGCCATCAAGGGCATTTCATTCGATGTGAACGAGGGCGAGATCGTCACGCTGATCGGCGCAAACGGTGCGGGCAAAACGACCACACTCCATGCTGTTTCCCGGCTGCTCAAGCCCAAACAGGGGGAGATATCCTTCTGCGGCCAGCCCATCAGCAGCATGGAAGCGCATAAAATCATCCAGTTGGGCCTGACGCAGGTGCCGGAGGGGCGGCGCGTGTTTTCGCAGCTGACGGTGCAGCAGAATCTGGCGTTGGGGGCGTACACCCGAAAGGACGGCGCGGATGCCGTTGCAGCGGATTATGAGATGGTGTTTCAGCGCCTGCCGCGTCTGAAGGAGCGCCGCAGGCAGATTGCCGGAACGCTTTCCGGCGGTGAACAGCAGATGCTGGCCATTGGCCGCGCGCTGATGTGCAAACCCAAGATGCTGCTGCTGGACGAGCCCTCCATGGGCCTGTCTCCGCTGTTGGTGCAGGAGATATTCAGCATCATCCACGATGTGAACCAATCCGGCGTGACCATTCTGCTGGTGGAGCAGAACGCCAAGATGGCGCTGGAGATCGCGAACCGGGCCTATGTCCTGGAGACAGGTTCCATTGTCATGTCCGGCGACGCGCATGAACTGGCCAATAACGACCAGGTGCGCAAGGCGTATCTGGGCGGTTGAAACGGCAAACAGAAAGGAGCGCGTCCCTGTCTGGGACACGCTCTTTTCTCTTTTTGCACGCCGCCAGGGGAGGCAGTAAGCCTGTGCGGCATGCCTCAGCAGCTTTCCCGGGAAGGGTAATAAAGGTTGTTGGAGATGAACTCCAGCTTATCGCGGAGTGTGTGCTCCAGCTCGTTGACTGTGGTGACCATGTTCATGACGGTTTCGTTCACATCCAGGATCTGATTCAGCGAAACGTCTTCCATGGCGAGCACCTTTTGCAGCTTCTCGCCCTCTGCGTTCAGAATATGGCTCAAAGCCGTTTCCTCCAGTGCAATGGACTCGATGAGATCGGTAATGGCCTGGCTCATGGAGATGGGGTTCGGGGACGTTGTGATGGTGGGCATTGACATTGCGGTTTCCTCCCTTATCTGCGGTTGATTTCCATATCTGCCGTATGGTTATTATCAGTATATGAGAAACCGCCGAAACTGTGAAAACCCCGCCTTGCGGCGGGGTTTTCTGCTTAGAAATAGCTCACTTTGATTTGTTTGCCCATCTTTTCCAGATATTCGGAAAGCTCCTGTACCAGGCGTATTTTGATGCCGAAGGTAATGGGCAGATCCGGGTTCTGGTGCGCCGGATTGATGGCCTTGCCGATAAAGAAATTGATGTCCGTGGCATACTCGAACAAAAGCTGGGCGATTTGCGAGGCTCCGTCCGTCTGCACGCTCCACAGGTTGGTAAGGTCGGTGCCTTCCACAAAGGCCTTGGCGTATTCCACCACTCGGCTCATGGTGATGACGCCCTCTGTCACAAGGTCCACGCCCTTCATATGGCCCACGGGAGGAATGGCGGGGTCGGTGCCGTAATCCAGAGAGGTGACGATGGTTTCGTGCAGATAGTCTGCCGCAATCTGGGAGGTGGTGCCGCCGCAGACGATTTTTTTGCCTTCCTTTGAGAAGAAAAGCGTCATCATTTTCGTTGCGTCGCGCGGGTCTGCGGGCGGGCCCATCAGCAGATTGACAGGCGTGCGTTCCCGGATGCGCACGGCGGCCACGGTGGTATCGTCGCCGGGCTCGCCTTCATACAGGCGGTTGCACTCGTCCACGATCATGGACGCGATCATCTTGGCCGAGAGCGTGTCGTCGTACAGGCGCTCGGCGTATTCGATGATATTCTCGCGCTGCCAGCCGAAATTCATCGTCTTGCCTACGCCTGCATAGATGGCGCCGTCGCTCATGGCGATGAACACATCATGCAGCTGCAGGGGAATGCGGCTTTCCAGTATGGTTTTGCCCTCGATGACGCGGCTGACGATGGGGTAATCCACGCTTTTGCCGTTCCGCAGCAGGATGACGTTGGGGTTATCGAACTGAATGATCTCGGCCGTGGTGTTGTCGGTAATGCGGATGATGGTGAATGTGGAATAGGCCACCTGCCGAACACTGCACACGGGCAAAGTTTTTGCAATGGTGTCCACGCATTCCTCAATGGGCATGCCGTTTGCCATCATCGTGCAGATGATCTTGCTGGTGAGCGTAGAAAGGATGTTGGCCTTTACGCCGCTGCCCAGACCGTCCGCCAGCACCATTGTCAGAGATTTTTCATTGTTGCCGATGATTTCCACACGGTCTCCGCAAAGCTGCTCATTCACATGGTTCAGGCTGATGTAGCCGGTGTCTGTCCAAAGGTTGTTCATGGGTGCCTATGGCCCTCCTTTATTTTTGCAGGGCGTCCTTGAGCTGCGTCAGCGCGATCTTCGTCTCGGCGGTGGTTTCGCCCAGCAGGGAAGCGATCTCCTGCACCACGCGCATCTGCTTTTCAATCACTTCATTGGTGATGGCCACCGTCTTATTGCACAGCTCGGAGCGTTCGCTCTGGCGTTCCTCCTCGCTGGTGATATCGCGCATAATGCTGAACACGATGTGGTACTCGTGGTCGTAAACGATGGTTTCAGCCACATATTTTTTGTATTCGGCCAGATAGTGCTTTTTCTCCTTGATGGGCACTCCGCTGGTCATCACGCCCAGGTAATCGGCCGGGTTCAGCAGCCGCACGATGGGGGAACCCAGGATATCGGAAGGCGTTTTGAGGTTGAACAGCGCGCAGCCTGCTTTGTTGATCTGCTGTACGCACAGATTTTCATCCAGCACAAAAATGGCATTGGGCGTATTGTTGATGACATAGCCGGAGAATGTTTCGGCCTTTTCTTTCAGGAAAGGCAGGCACATGGAAAGATCGGCCTTGCCTTGATATACGGCAATGGCCTTTTCACGGCAGGTAGGATAACCGCAGCTGCCGCAGTTGAGCTCCTGCTCGGGGCTGGTTTTGCCCATCTTGGCCAGGATCTCTTTGATGGCTGCTTCTCCGGGTATCTTTTCGTGGGTGCCGATGTAGGGGATGTTCTTGAATGTGTCGATGGGCATCGCCACACGGAACTCATCGTCCCCGGCAAAGGCGACCACCTTTACCTCGCCGCTGAGCAGGGGCTTGTGATGATGGCTGATGGCCGGGCCGTTGATGCATGCGCCCTCGCAGGCGTTCATTTCGATAAAGCAGTTCTTCAGCGCACCGGATTCGATCTCCTTGATGGCGGCGATGCAGTTCTGTACGCCGTCCACGGCCAGATAAGTGAAACCAGTGTTTTCGGTGTGCATGCTTTTGATGATGCCGCCCTTGATGGGGAAGAAGCGGCCGCGCTTTCCCTCATCCGGCTCGGTGGAATCACCCGCGGGCACCACGCCGGCCTCGTTCATCCATGCCTCCAGCTCCTCGTAGGTGAGGGCAACGTCGCACTCGCCGTACAGCTCAGCCTCTTCCTTCTTGGAAATGCACGGGCCGATGAATACGGCACATGCGCCGGGATTTTCCTCCTTGATGACGCGGCAATGCGCCAGCATGGGGGAGAGCACGTCCGCCAGATACGGCAGCACGCTGGGATAGTATTTCTGAATGAGCGCGTTGACGCTGTGGCAGCACGAAGAAATGATCACGTCGTGCTTGCCGGAGGCGATCATCTTTTCGTATTCGGTTTTGACGATGGTTGCGCCGATGGCGGTCTCCTGTGCGTCGGCAAAGCCCAGCTTCAGCAGAGCGTCCTTCATCGCGGCGAAGTCCATCAGCGGAAATTCCGCGATAAACGAGGGCGCCACACTGGCGATGACCTTTTTGCCGGAGGCGATCATCTCTTTTACGCGGGGCACGTCGTCGCGGATCTGTTTTGCGTCCTGGGGACAGTTTACGAAGCAGCGGCCGCACAGGATGCATTCATCCGGGATGATATTCGCCTGCCCGTCGGCAAATTTGATGCTTTTCACCGGGCAGTTGCGGATGCATTTGTAGCAGTTTTTGCAGTTCGATTTTTTGAGCTGCAGGAATTTGTTCATTCCGGCTTCCTCCCAAGCTTCGCCAGCACCGAGCCGGCAAAAATATCATCGAAGTTATCACGGTTCAGCCCGGTAACGATCTCGTCATCCACCTTGATGGAGACGCCGTGGGTGCATTTGCCCAGGCAGAATGCGGCCGAGAGATCCACCGTATCCGTGAGCCCGTACTTTTCAAGCGCCGCCTTCATCAGGTTGATGATGTCGTAGGAGCCTTTGAGGTGACAGGAAGAACCGACACATACGCAGATTTTCATAAGTACATCCATCCTTAACAAGTTTGCGCCGTTAAAAACATAACAACTGCAATTGTTTATATTATAATATGAATGAACAGGCGAGGTCAATCCGCAAAAGAAGCTTTTGTGGGAATTGAGGGCGCTTTTCCGCGAAATACACCGCCCGGTGTGCAGCAGAACAGCCGCCGGGCTTCACAGAAGGCCCGGCGGCTGTTTAGGGGGAGTGCACGGTCCAGAATACGCCGGTGCAGTGGCGCGGCCTCGGCCGGGCAAACGGTGCGTCAACCGTTCTCCCGGCTTGACGTATTTGCGGAAATGCCGGCGAGCACCTGTTCCAGAAGCGGGCGGGAACAGGCCGCAAGCACTGCGCTGCCCGTGTCCTGCGGCAGAGGGGCTCCGTCCAGCGCACAGATACAGCCTCCGGCCTCGGCCAGAATGATGCGCGCCGCGTTGTGGTCCCATGGACACGAACGCAGCGCCACAAACAGCTCTGCTTCACCCGCGGCCACGGCGCACAGCTCCAGTGCCACACACCCCATGCTGCGCACCCCGCGGACAGCTCCGGCAAGCTCTACAAGCCCAGCGCGCCGGGGGTGCTCCCGCAAAAAAGTGTGCAGAACGCCCGGTGTCGTGAGCAATGCGTCCCGCAGCACGCCGCAGTGCGAAACATGAATGGGCGCTTCATCGCGCAGTGCGCCGCCGCCGTGCCGGGCGGAGTACAGCGCGCCGCGTTCAACGTCCAGCACAAGGCCGAAGGCAGGTACACCGTCCTGGTAGCAGCCCACAGACACCGCATAGTTGCGGTGCTGGCTGACAAAATTTGTTGTACCGTCGATGGGGTCCAGATACCACACGCAGCCCGTACCGCCCGGGGGCGTGGCGGGATATTCCTCGCCTACGATGGCGTCGCCCGGAAAGGCGGACAGGATGCCGCTGCGCAGGAACTGTTCCGTCTCGCGGTCACAGCGTGTTACAAGATCCTGATGCCCGGTTTTCTCCCAAACCGCGCCGGCCTTCGGGCGGGCCAGACGCAGACGCGCGCCCGCCGCCAGCACCAGCGCGCGGGCTGTATCAAAGCGGTCCATGTTCCTCCTCCTTTCCGCAACATCCTGCTTTTATCAAAGCATAACCGGCATATTGTGTCAAGTGTGTTACCATATAGCCTCCATCCGGCCGTTGCGCCGTTTTGCACCTGTGGGAGCGAAATTGATCGAATGGGGGCACAGGCTGAGCTTTGCTTATATCTCCGGCTACGAGGATGAACAGCTGGAGCTGCGGGCCTTGGCGGAACATATCGTTCAGACAAAGCAGCTGCTGTGCAGCTCCTGCCAGACAATTTTTCTGGATACAGAGGACATGGAACAGGTATATGCTTTTAGCGAGAAGTTTCTGCCATACTTAGAAGAAGCGTCACGGCATTTCCCGCCGGAAGGCGTCGAGGAAACGGGGGAGCAGACGCTCCGGCGCTATCTGGATGAGATGGTGCAAGCCATACAGGGAAGAGCGACGGACGCACGCGTGTACAGAGGAGAATTTTGCCGCCTTGAAGCGTGTTTGGATGATAATCTGGTGCTGTCGGGATTGTTCGGGAATCGCCCGGTCAAGCGTCTGCCGGCGGCACGTATGCTGCCGGTGCTGCGCAGAGAAAAGGGCGGGCTGCAGACGGCAGAGCTGTCAACAGTGGGCGCAGCCCATTTACTTGTTGTTGACTGTTTCGGCTGGGTTGGCTATTTATTTTTGATTGCTATTCTCAATGCTAATTTGTTTTAAAGCTTTGTTTGCTAGTAGTGAACATAACAATACCGCAGATATATCAGCTACTGGTCCAGCATATAGTACACCGTTTAATCCCCAAATTAGCGGGAACAATAGGATAAGCGGCAGTTGGAAAAATACTTGTCTGCTTAGTGATGCAACCATTCCTTCCTTTGCCATGCCGATAGATGGGAAGAAGTTTGAAATTAGCACTGTAATGCCATTTAAAAAAATTGCTCCCATAAAAATGCGTAAATATCCGATGCCAAAACTAATATATAATTCCTCCCCCTGCTGAAAAATTCCCAGAATTTGTCGTGGAAATAACTGAAATAATATTTCGGAACCAGCAGAAACAGCGGTTGCTACAAAAACTGTGGTACGGAATGTTTCTTTGACCCGTCTGAAATTCTTTGCACCGTAATTATATCCAAAAATAGGCTGACAGCTTTGACAGATCCCCATGACTGTCGCTGTAAATATAGAATTGATTTTCGTTACAACACCGCTTACAGCCAGAGGTATATCCCTACCATAAATAGTCTGCTCTCCATAATATCCTAATGTATTGTTCATCACAATCTGAACAATCATAACCGCAATTTGCATAAGACCTGCGGGCAGACCGAGAATACAAATTCCTTTCAGACAGGAAAAGCGAGGAATAAAAGCTTCCTGATTCAATTTCACACTCTTAAATTTTCTGAAATATGATAGCGCGCTCAAAGCCCCTATCATTTGTCCTATAATTGTTGCCAGTGCGGCCCCGGTCATTCCCATGTTCATTCCAAAAATAAATACCGGGTCTAAAATCACGTTGAGAATAGCTCCCACCAAAGTACTTATCATAGCATATTTAGGGCTTCCGTCTGCCCGAATAAACATGCTGGCTCCCGCTCCAAAAATCTGGAATGGCATACCGATAGCAATAATCCTAGTATATTCTGTTGCAAGTTCCAACGTTTCACCTTTTGCTCCAAACAATTTCATAAGCGGACGCAAAAAAAGAAGCGTGCCTACCATTAGACCTGCTCCTGCAATAGTTAGTGCAACTAAACTGTTTCCAACAATTTTTTCGGCTTTTTTATTCTCTCCAGCTCCTTGATACAAACTAAACTGAGAAGAACCACCGCTGCCTAACATGGTAGAAAACATAGTCATAAGCAGTACCAGTGGAAAGGCAATATTCGTTGCTGCATTACCGACTGTTCCCATTTTCTGTCCGATAAAAATCTGGTCTGCAATGTTATAAATTGACCCAACTAGATTTGCTAATATTGCCGGAAACGCAAATTTTGTTATCAGACTAGAAACAGAAGCGTCGGCAAAGTTTATTTCTTTTGATACTTGTCGCACAATATTCATCTCCTTTTATTTTTTCTATTGCTCTATCCATTTTATCACTGTATAATTAGGGCTACAATCATCAATATTTGTACTTGTGTTGAAATAATAAGGTGAATAGAAAATGAATAAGAAAAACAATCAACGCTATCACGACATGGATATTTGCATGAAAGCAGCCTTATTAGAGTTAATGAAAAAAACAGCATTTGAAAAAATAACCGTCAAGAGTATTTGTGAACGGGCTGGTGTAAATAGGGGAACCTTTTACTCCCATTACACCGATATTTATGCTATGATTGAAGATGCCGAAAACTATCTGAACGAAGAATTGATTTCCATTACAGAACAATGGTCACGAAATTATCCCAGCAACCAAAAGCAAGTTCTTTTGATTAAGTATCTAAGCTACATCAAAGAACACCGTTATTTCTATCGAATTTCACTTGCAAACCGAAAAAATCTTTCCGTGAAGAAAACTTTTAGACCATTATGGGAGGAGTACGTTCTCCCTCAATGTCAACAATCAGAAATCATTGAAAAAGATACTCTTTTATATTATTTTATTGCCTTTGAAGGCAGTATCACGATGGTGCTGCAACATTGGATTGAAACAGATTGCAGGGATAGCGAAGAAATGGTGTCTGCCATATTGCAGAATTGTATGCCAACAATAGGCGCAATAAAAGTGGAATAGTAGGCGACTGGTCTTCAAATTCTTGTGTGTTACTTTACCGCACATGAACATTTGCTCAAGGCACACTCTCACTATATATACAGATATACAGCAAGCGGCGGTACTCCTGCTTAGGAATACCGCCGCCTGCATTTTCATCTATTAAAACTCGTCATATCAAGGTCCTTTCGAAAATGGTGTAGTAGTGGTGTAGTAAACGCCTTTATCAGCCACGAAATCATTGATTTTACAGGCTTTTTCGGGACTTTTCAAGATACTGCCCTGACACGCAAAAGGAGACGCGCCACACAGCGCGTCTCCTTTTATGGGAAAATGGTATGGTCAAATACTCACAGCGCTCCCACAACGCGGTGGGGGACATACAGCTCTTCCAGATAAGCAACGTCTTCAGCGCTCAAGCGGACGTCCAGCGCACCGGCCGCGTCATCCAGGTAGCGGGCCTTCGTGGCGCCGATGATGGGCGAGGCCACGCCGCGGGCAAACTGCCATGCAAGCGCGATCTGTGTCATCGTGGCGGCGTGCTTTTGGGCAAGCTCATGGACGCGCAGCACAATGCCGTAGTCGCTCTCCCGGGTACTGTCATATTTGGAAACGGCGGTTTTGTCCGTCCGGCTGCGCTTGGTGTCTGCATCCCATTCCAAACGGGAGAGCCGCCCCGCCGCCAACGGGCTGTACGGGGTGCGGGCCACGTTCTGCTGCGTGCAAATGGGGATCAGCTCCCGCTCATCCTCGCGGTAGAGCAGGTTGTAGTGGTTCTGCATGGAAACGAATGGCGTCCAGCCGTTGTCCCGCGCTGCAAGCTGCATGTTGAAGAATTGATAGCCGTACATTGCGGAAGCGCCCAACGCACGTACTTTTCCCGCCCGTACAAGGCTGTCCAGCGCCTCCATCGTCTCCTCGACGGGCGTGTCTGCGTCAAAGCGGTGGATGATGTACAGGTCCAGATAGTCTGTGCCCAGCCGCCGCAGCGTGCCGTCGATCTCGCGCAGGATGGCCTCCCGGGAGAGGTGCCCCTCGTTGAAGTAGACCTTGGAGGCGAGGATGACCTGGTCGCGGGGGACGTTGCTGCGGATGGCGCGGCCCAGGTATTCTTCGCTGGTACCCGCTGAGTAGGTGTTGGCAGTATCGAAGAAGTTGATGCCCAGCGAAAGCGCGTGCTTCACAATCTCTTCGCTTTCAGCAGGGTCCAGCGTCCAGGCGTGCATCCGGCTGGCCGGGTCGCCAAAGCTCATGCAGCCTACGCAAAGGCGCGATACCGTGAGCGGTGAATTTCCGAGCTTTACATATTCCATTGCATTTTCTCCTTTTTAACAATACGGGACTTCCTGTTGACAGGCAGCTTCCGAGCCTTTACGCCGTTGTGAGCAGACATGCCCGCCCATAGCGGCCTTGCAGGAAAAGCTTATCATATGGAGTTTGCTCCAAGTCAAGCGAAATCGGAAAAAATACATTTTTGCGGTACAGCCGGTCCGTTTTACGGCGGGGCGGAAGGAGTGTCTGATGCAGGCAGCGTGAACCAGAATACAGTGCCGTGGGGGGTGTTGTCGCGCACGCCGATCTGGCCGCCGTGAGCTTCCACAATGGAGCGGCACAGGGAAAGCCCGAGGCCGAGCCCGCGCCGTCCGTCGCCGCGCTTTGCCTGTGCGGTGTAAAACATTTCAAACAGCTTTTCTTTGTCTGCGTCCGGGATGCCGGGGCCGTCGTCAGCGACCTCCACGCGAACCGTTTCCCCGCTGCGCTGTGCGCTCACTGCAATGCTGCCGCCCGCAGGCGTATATTTTATGGCGTTGTCCGTTAGATTGATGAGCACCTGGACGATGAGCTGCGGATCCATTTTGGCCATCAGAAGATCGTCGGGGACAGAGAGCGTGACGGTGTGCTCCACGCTGCGGCGGTTTAAGTGACGCAGCGCCTCCTGGGCTACTTCGTCGATGAGCTCCGGCTCCAGTGTGAGCTGCATGGTGCCGTTTTCGATGCGCGTTACGGTGAGGAGATTTTCCACAAGGCTGATGAGCCACATGGCGTCGTCATAGATATCGGTATAGAGCTGCTGTTTTTTCTTCTCGTCCAACCGCTCCGGGCCGCCCATCAGGATGCTGGCGTTGCCGGAAATACTGGTGAGCGGGGTGCGCAGGTCGTGGGAAACAGCGCGCAGCAGATTGGCGCGCAGCTGCTCCTGGCGGGCCTGGATGAACAGCCGGTTACGGGCCTCGGCAGCCTGCTGGCGCTCCAGAGCAAGAGCAAATTCATTCAGCATCGCCAAAAGCAGATTGCGGTCGTAAACGTCGAGCGGGCCTCCGAGGTCCATGGCGATACCCGCCACCGCGAACACCGTGTCCTGGCTGCGCACGGCAAGATAGAGGCACTTCGCGCCGGGCAACGTGTCCGTGCCGGCGCCGGCGTGCTTGTTGTTGCGGAATACCCACTCCGCCACAGCCTGTTCGCCGGGTGTGATATAGGGAGCGGTATCCGTGCCGGCGTCCGGGGCGGGAAAGACGGTTGGGCGGCCCAGCGTCTTTCCGTCGGCCAGGTACAGGCAGATGGTGCGCCCCAAAAGGCGCTGCATCTGCCGGGCCATTTGGCGGATGATGTCATCCTGCGTTTCGCTTTGCTGCAGCTTCTGGCTGGTTTCCAGCAAAACCTCGGTGCGGTAGGCCTTCAGGGCGGATTGCCGCGCCTGGCGCTGGGCGCGCACCGTCAGGGTGCTGGTGATGAATGATGCGGCGAACATGATCGCGAAGGTGACGGCATAGCCGGGATCGTTGAACTGGAGCGTGAAGCGCGGCACGGTGAAAAAGAAGTTGAACAGCAGCACGCTGAAAAAGGAAGCAGCGGCGCCGTAAATACGGCTGCCGGTGCAAACGGAAACAAACAGTACCCCAAGAATGAACACCGTAATGACATTGGCCTCGCTGAGGCCAATTGCGGCGAAGCCGAGTGCCACCGCGGTGGAAAGGCCAAGCAGGCCGAGCGTCTTGAACGTATCTGCCGGCGTCAGCCGCTCGGGCGGCGCGCGGCGGTGTCTGCGGTAGGGCGGCAGATTATCCGGAATGATGTACACATCCACATTGGGAGCCAGCGCCGTCAATTGCTCCACCAGCGTGGGCCGCGGCAGAATGCCGCGTCTGTTGTTGGAACGCCCAATGACGATTTTGGAAACGCCGCTGGCGCGTGCGTATTCGGCAATTTGCGCGGCGACGTCCTCGCCGTAAACTGTGGCGATGCGTGCGCCGAGCTGTTCGGCCAGGCGCAGGTTGCCGCGCAGGCGGGCGAGGCTCTCGCCATTCAGCTCCCGGGTACCAGGAACCTCGACAAACAGGGCGGTGAAACGGCCGTGAAATGCGTCGGAAAGGCGCGCCGCTGTGCGGATGACACGGGCATTGGAGGGAGAGGAGGACAGACAGATGAGAATATGTTCGCCGGTATAATAGCCGGCACCGGCATCCTTGCCTTTTTCCGCGCGGCGGTTCACACGGTCGGCCGTGCGGCGCAGCGCAATTTCCCGCAGCGCCACAAGGTTCTCTCTGGTGAAAAAATGGTCCATGGCGCGGCGGGCCTGAAGCGGACGGTAGACTTTTCCTCCGTCCAGCCGGGCCAGAAGGTCATCGGGTTCGATGTCCACCAGCTCCACCTGATCGGCATTATCGAACACACTGTCCGGCACGCGTTCGCGCACTGTAATGCCTGTAACAGCGGCTACAATGTCGTTCAGGCTTTCCAAATGCTGAACATTCACGGTGGTGTACACATCAATGCCAAGCGCCAGCAATTCTTCGATATCCTGGCAGCGCTTTCGGTGCCGGCAGCCCTCCGCGTTGGTATGGGCAAGCTCGTCCACAAGAAGAAGGGCAGGGCGGCGTGCGATGGCCGCGTCCAGGTCAAATTCGCGCAGCGTCACGTTTTTGTATTTCACGCACAGCGGGGGCAGCTGTTCCAGTCCCTCCAGCAGGGCGAGCGTATCCGGACGCGTGTGCGGCTCGATGTATCCGGCCACAACGTCGGTTCCCGCCGCGAGTGCCGCGTGTGCGGCTTCCAGCATGGCGTAGGTTTTTCCCACGCCCGCAGCATAGCCGAAGAATATCTTCAGTCTGCCGCGCACATGCGCCGCATCGGCCTCCTGCTGCTGGATCTGATGCAAAATCCGGTCGGGGTCCGGCCTTGTGTCCTGCATGAAAACGCCTCCTGTCGTGCGCTTGCTAAAATTGGAAATGAATAAACTCCGCAAACAAAAAGAGCTCCCGCACATTACGCGGCGGGAGTGAAAAGCATGTGCGCTCAACAAAACAGCAGCATGGGCAGCGCGAACAGGCCTGCAAGGACTGAAACGCCGCTCAGCAGAAGAACGGGTATGCCGATATAGCTGAAAAACCAGAATGCCACAGTGTGTGTTTCAAGATATGCTGCGATGCTCCTGCGCAACGCGGCAAAAGAAGCCGCCGCACGCCTCTTTTCTCTTTTGGCTGGGCGGGACCATTCTGCGGGACAACGTACAGCCCGTGTGTTCATCATTGTGAAAGCCTCCTGCAAAGGGGGAAAACGCTTGTTCCCCTTTGCAGCTTCAGTGTATCACAACCGCTGTGAACGTGCCGTTAAGGTGCCGGAGGGCGCGCAAAAAAGCTGCAAAGCCAAAATAAAGGCTTTATTAAGGCCGCATTCCGGACAATCTCAGTATAAGGCGCGAAGGCTTTGCGTGCCGTTAAGAGTTTTTCGATACTGTTAATATTGCATAAGGACACAGAATAAAAGCCGCCGTGAAAGCTTCACAGCGGCTTTTGGCTATTGCACAGGATTCACTCAGAAAGGGGCATGCCCAGCTTTTCCGCGATTTCGTCCAGCTTCATTCCGGACTTCTGAGCCTGCTTTACAAGCTCCCGGATGCGCTCGGCCTTGCTTTTGCGGGGCTTTCGCTTTTTAGGGGAAAGCACTTCTTTTTTGTGCTCGGCCAGTTTTGCGGCCTTTTCCTGCACAGCGGCGATCTTTGCGTCAAATTCCGCGCACGCCGCGATTTTTTTCTCCTCCAGTCCGCGAATGTTTTCCTCCAGTTTGGAAATCTGCCCGTCGATATCGGCGGCGATCTGTTCAGGCGTCCTGCGAACACGTTTTTGTTCAGCCATCTATCAACAACTCCCAGCGGTAAATTTTTCTAATAACAATATAGCACAAGACGTTTGCGGGAACAAGGGCTTTTTTGACGAAGCCATACAAAATGTTACTTTATGCGGAACGAGCGCGGAGCGCGGAAATACACCAGCACCAGTGCGGCGGCAATGTACAAAACCGTGAATCCAAGCAGCACCGCCGTAAAAAAGCTGCCGCCCACCTCTATCTGCAGGCAGGCGAAGCAAAGCAGATACATGGCGGCGTGGATGCCTGAAAACAGAGGGTTCTTGGTTTTCAGGCTTTCGGAATAGGGCTGGAAGATGTAGTAAAGGCACAGGTGGTGCGCGGTGAACAAAAGCGAGAGCAAAAGAAGCGCGGCACAGAACAGGGCAAGATCCGCGGTGAAAATACCGGCGCCGCTGATGAGGCAGAAGCCTGCCGCCGCAAGGCACAGCGCGCCCGCTACAAGCCCGTTGTACAGCGCTACGCGGCGCAGGCGAATGCCGAAGCTGCGCAGGATGACCTTTGGCTTTCGGTACCAGGCATAGCGGAGCAGGTCTTTGTCGCAGTTGTAAAACATGGCGCGGCAGGATTTATCCGCCACAGTGATACTGTACATGATGAAAACAAAGGAGGGGAGCATAGCGGTCAGGTTCCGGCTCAGGGCTGCGGCAAGTTCCGGGCTGGAAATGCGCAGCGCCGCGGCCGCGGCAAAGGCCAGCGCCGCAGCGGCCAGGCGGTACCACACGGGGCGCAGCAGCTGCCTCCGGTGCCGCGCAAAGAACAGCGCGTTCAGGTAATCGTACCCTTTCAGGCGCTGGAGCTTTGCCAGCTCTCCCGGAGAAAGCGCGGCGTCGGCCTCCCGTACCTCCACCTCCTTGAACGAGGAGCCGGAGGCGGTTTTGAGCATGGAAGACAGAAGAAAGTTGAGGTCCAGCGAGCGCGGCAGCTTGCGTGCATAGCCGGGATATCCGGCGGCAATGTAATAAAGGCACAGCGCGCCTGCCGCGGCAAAGGCCGATATGGATGCGGGATGCAGCAGAAATGCGGCCAGGCCCATGTGCCAATCGAGGCCCAGCAGCGGCGGCACGTATGCCCCCGCCAGCCCCACGGCGATGACGAGCCAGGCGTACCCGGTGCTGCGGACAAGCACACGCCCCGTGCGGTCGAACACAAACAGATGGAAGGCTTCGCTCATCATGCGGAAAGCCGCCAGCAGAACCCAGGCGGCCGCGCCCTGCCACAGCGGCGCGCCGAAAAGCCATGCAGCCAGCAGAAGGAAGGGAAGATAATAGGAGAAAAACGGCACATACCGCAGCGCAAGAGAAGCCTGAATATAGCTTCGGGCATCGGCGTGCAGATATTTGAGAAATGCGACCTTTTCCCGCGTTACATTGAAAATATGGCTGTCGCCAAAAGCGCCGAGGATACAGCTGAGGAAAAACAGCATGGACAGGAACAGAGAGAATTCCTGCCCTGCAAACTGCGGGCGGCTGCCGGCCAGCAGAATGACCGGCAAAAGCAGAAATGTAAGCAGATAAAGCGGTTTGCCGCACAGGTCGATGATCTGCCGGACGGCCACCGCCGCAGCGGAAAGCGCTTTTTTTGCACGGTAGCCCGCGTAGGCTGTCGGCGGCACAAGACGGCCAACCATCCAAAGGCGGCTGAAATAATAAAGAAACGCGTTCACCCAAAGGGCGCCCCGCATTTTTATGATTTGTCCGACCATCTGTCTCATGCTTCGCCCTCGTCTTTCAGAAGCTCGATGAGTTGTGCCTCAAAATCTCCGCTGTGCAGCAGCGCGTGGTCCAGTTGGCTCAACATGCCCTCATGCAGCACGGCAATCTCATCGCAAAGGTCTGTGGCAAGCTGCAGAATATGCGTGGAAAATACGATGATATGCTCGTGCTTGATCTGGCGCAGAAGCTGTTTTATTTCCAATGCGACCACTACGTCAAAGGAGGTGAGCGGTTCATCCAGCAGAATAACGGGCGGCCGCGCGATGAGAAAGCACAGCATCTGCACCTTGTTTTTCATGCCGTGGGAGTAACCCTTGATGAGCCGGTGCCGGTCCTCCGGAGCGATCTGCACCATGTCGAAATAATCATCGGCGGAGCGTCCGTCCCGAATACATGCAGCATTGACGTCCATATAAAAACGCACGAATTCATATCCGGTGAGAAAGTCCGGCAGAATGGGCGTCGCGAACACATAACCCATATCGTCCGGAGCCAGGGCGCGGCGTGTGCCGTCGTCCAGCACAAGCTCCGCTGTGCCGCCGTCGGGTGGCACCTCGTCCGTCAGGCAGTTGAACAATGTGGTTTTGCCTGCGCCGTTGCGCCCCAGCAGGCCGTAGATCTTGCCTTGCTGGAACGTGAAGCCGCAGCCTCTAAGAACTTCCTTTTCTCCAAAGTGTTTTCGGATGCCTGTCAGTTTCAATTCCATTTATGCTTGTTCTCCTTTCGATCCTCCCGGCCACGGAAACGCGAAAAGGCACCGCCGGCACCCTGTCCGGAAAAGGGCGCGGCAATGCCTTGTCTCCAGGAAAAGCGCAGTGGGCGCAAGAGCGGTGCTGCCGCTGTTCTGCATGGTTTCCTCCAATGAACGGGTCAGATAGCGCCCTTATTATAGCAGACATCCACAAAATACTTCAAGAATTGTTGCAGGCAGCTTTGGGCAATTTCGGGCTGGAAAAACTGGTTTGTCCGGCGGGAGGAGCAGAGACGGCCGTTATCGTTCTGTTTCTCGCCCGCATGCAGGCGCCTGCCCCAACAGCTCCCGGCTGAGCGCCTCGATCTGCGGGGCAAGCTGTGCGCGTCGGCGTTTTGTCAGATGCAGGAACACCGGATAAGCCAGCGCCAGCACGGCGATGCCGGTGCAGCCAACGGCCACGCCCAGGGCGAAAACGCCTGTCCACACCATGGTACAGCACATGCCCAGTCCGAGCATCAGCGTACCGCATACGCCGAGCGCGATGCCGGCAATGGTACCGGGCTGCTGGGCGCTTTTATCCAAGCGGCGCAGAAGCTCCATTTTATCCTCCTGGGGCGGCGTGTATTTTTGGAGGATGCGCCTGACCTCCTCCTGCTGCCGGGCGGAGTAGGTATAGGTGAAAATCTCCTTGTTTTCTTCCATAAACAGACACTCCTTTAGAAATGAATGGACGGCGGGGCAGCGGAAGCAGCCGCGTTCTGCCGCGCGGCCCGCCGAAGAAGGATATTTCCGCGTACGGCCATAAATACGGCCATGCAAAATACAAGCGAGCACACACAGGCTCCGGTGACGGCGTTCATCGTCCGGCGCATGGCCGCGTCTCCGCCGAATTGGGCAAGCATGGCGGTCTGCAGGGTCAGTACGCTCATCAGCGCACCGGCCAGGCCCAGCATTTTTGCGGCCGCATGCACGGGGTCATGCATGCGGTGCGCTTTCACCGCGCTGGCTGCTGCGCTGCCGAAGCAGTAAAACGTATATGCGGCTGAGGCATAGATCAGCGTGCCGGGATAACGGTATGCGCGGTTCTGCCAGACCATTTGTGCGGCTATGGCCGTCATGGCCAGGTTCAGGGCGAACATCAGCACACCGCAGCGCCGGTAGACACGCAGCCCGCGCATCTGCCGGGCAGGACCGGCAGGCAGCCCCGCGGGCGGAGCGTTCCGTACGCCGCGAAGTACTGCAAAACGCATGGTGCTCAGAATGGTGTAATACACTGCCGCCGCACCGAACCAGGGTGAGCGGAACCGGATGCCCGCGTACAGCTTGCAGGCGGCGAAGCAAAGATTGACGCACAGCCCGGCGCGAAGGGAAACAAGCGCGCGCAGCGCGGCGTCGGCACGCCAGCGCCGTACCAGGGGCAGGCCATAGACAGCGTTTTTTGCACGCCGGGCTGCAGGCACTGCACGGCAAAGGACCACGACCAGTGCATAGGCGGAAAAGGCATAGGCTGCGCGCGCGGCGGGAGCGTCCTCCCAGTCGTTGGAAAAGACGGTCCACAGGGAGGCCCCGGCAGCAAGGGCGGCCAGCGCCGCCCAACCGCCGCCGGGGAAAAGCAGGCGGCGCAGCAAAGGCTCAGGGCGTTTCATCGGTTTCGGCACGCAGCACCACAGAAAACATGCTGCCTTTGCCCAGCGTGCTCTTCACCGCGATCTCTCCGCCCACGATATCCACCACACGGCGCACCAGCGCCAGCCCCAGTCCGTTGCCCTGCGTTGCGTGGGAGCCGTCGCCCTGATAAAATTTTTCAAAAATATGCCGTCCCGTTTCGGGGCTCATGCCGCAGCCGGTATCTGTGACGCACACCTCGGCCTGCGTGCCGGTATGCCGAAGGGAAACATGGATGCTGCCGCCCGCATCCGTGAATTTGACGGCGTTGGAGAACAGGTTGTTCCACACCAGCGTCAGCAGCTCGCGGTCCGTACGGACGGCCACGCCGTCCGGAATGTCCGCCTCAACAGCAAGCTCTTTTGCCTCCCATGCGTCCTCAAAGCCCAACAGGCATTCTCGAAGCTGCTCACCCAGATCATAAGTCTCCGCCTGCGGGAAGATCTGCTGATTTTCCAGCTTGTTCAGCTTGAGAATATTGGCGATCAGGTCCGCCAGGCGGCGGGATGCATCGGTGACGGCCTTGGCATATTCGATGCGCTGCTCTTTCGGCAGGGCAGGGTCCTGCAGCAGGGAACCGTAGTTCTGGATGACGGCCAACGGCGTTTTCAGCTCGTGTGAAACATTGGCGATGAAGTCTGTGCGCAGCGTTTCCACGCCGGAAAGCTCCCGGGCCATCTGGTTGAAATCCTCAATGATGGCGTCGAAGGCGTCGGCGCGCTCCGGGCCGTGAAGCGGCTCGATGCGCACGCTGAAATCGCCCTGGATGATGCGCTGGGTAGCGGCGCGGATGCGCCGCACCGGGCGCTCCACCGTCAGCCTGCGCCGGACGCCGTCGATGACGGTGAAAAGCGCGCTCAGGAGCAGGATATTGAGAAAAGTGAGCAGCGCGTTTTCCCGCAGGATATCCGGGTCGAGCTGCATGGAATCAAGAAACAGCAGGAAAGAGCAGGTGACCACGAATGCGATCAGTGCGAAAAAAATCAGGAATTTTGTTGCGGAAAACAGATAGCGGGGAAGCCGCCCGGCTCCCGAGAAGCGCTCCCGGTTCATTTCAGCACCGCCTTATAGCCCAGCCCGTGCACGGTGACGATCTCAAAATCCCGGCAGGCGGAAAATTTGTCCCGCAGCTTGGTGATATACACATCCACAGTGCGCGGGCCGGAGGATGTTTCCATTTCCCAGAATTCCTCCATAAGCTGGGCGCGGGTGAAGGTCTTTTTCGGGTAGGAGAGCAGCTTGTACAGCAGGTCGAATTCCCGTACGGTGAGCGAAACCTCCGCGCCGCTCAAATAGGCCGTGTGCTCGTCTGCGTCCAGCAAAAGGCTGCCTGCCGTAAGCCTTTTGCTGCTGGCGATCTTTGCCCTGCGCAGCAGCGCGCCGATCCGCAGCAAAAGCTCGTCCAGGTCCACGGGCTTTACCATGTAGTCGTCGGCTCCGGCGGAAAAACCGCGCTGTTTAGCCGTAAAATCATCCCGGGCCGTCATAAACAGGATGGGCAGCTCTGTGTTCTGCTCCCGCACGGTACGGGCAAATTCAAAGCCGTCTGTCCCGGGCATCATGATGTCGGAAATGATAAGGTCGAACACAGTTTCATACAACGCGTCATAGGCCTCCTCCGCACAGAGGCAGCCCACCGCTTCGTATCCGTTCCGCCCCAGAAACGCGCAGACCGCACGGTTCAGCTCCCGGTCGTCCTCCACCACCAATATCTTGAACAAAACATTTCCCTCCTCAATTTTCTGCTGCTATTATAAAATGCGATTGTTAAAGTTTTGTTTGCGCGCGTTCCGTTTGAAAAAATGACGAAAAAAGCGGGCGCGGCGTTTTGGCCGCGCCCGCCCCGTATGGTCAGCCAGCATCCTGAGCGGCGTCGAACTGGGCGCGGTACAGCTCGCTGTAATAGCCTCCCCGGCGCATCAGCTCGTCGTGAGTGCCGCATTCCGCCACCGCGCCCTCCCGCAGCACGGCGATGACGTCCGCGTTTCGGATGGTGGACAGCCGGTGTGCGATGACAAAGCAGGTGCGTCCTTCCATCAGCCGAAGCATGGCGGCCTGGATACGGCGTTCGGTGCGGGTGTCCACATTGGAGGTCGCTTCGTCCAGAATGAGCATCGGCGCGTCCAGCAGCATGGCCCGTGCGATGGTGAGCAGCTGGCGCTGGCCCTTGGAGATGCTGTTGCCGCCGTCCCGCAGCACGGTGTCGTAGCCCTGGGGCAGCGCTTCTATAAAGCGGTCGATCTTGGCGGCCCGCGCTGCAGCGCGCACCTGCTCCAGCGTCACACCCTCCTTGCCGTAGGCAAGGTTTTCGTATACGGTGCCCGAAAACAGCCAGGTGTCCTGCAGCACCATGGAATAGGCGCGGCGCAGGCTGGCGCGGGTGAGGGAAAGGATATCCTGTCCGTCCACGGTGATGCAACCGGAATCTGCGTCGTAAAAGCGCATCAGCAGGTTGATGACAGTGGTTTTGCCCGCGCCCGTCGGCCCCACGATGGCAACCACCTGGCCGGGCTGCGCGGCCAGCGTGAAGCCGTCCAGCACCGGCGCGCCGCCGTAGCCGAAGCGTACGCCACGCAGCGCCACTGCGCCGCGCACACCGGAAAGCTCCCGCGCGCCGGGAGCATCCGGGGCTTCCTCTGCTTCATCCAGCAGCTGGAACACGCGCTCGGCGGCAGCCAGCACGGACTGCAGCTCGCTGATGATGTTGGCAAATTCGTTGATGGGACCGGAAAATTTGCGGGAATACAATACGAAAGAGGACACGCTGCCCAGGCTGATGCCGCCCGCCATGTACAGCAGCGCGCCGAACAGGCTCACCAGTGCCAGAGACAAATTATTGATGAAGTTGACGCCCGGCCCGGTAGAACTGGAAAAGGCGTCCGCCTCATAGTTGGCGTCGCAGGCGAGGCGGTTCTTTTCCTCAAAGCGGGAAAGAAAAACCTCCTCCCGGCCATAGGCCTTGATGGTTTTCAGCCCGCCCGTCATTTCCTCGGCAAAGCCGTTCAAAGCGCCCAAACCGGCAGAGCGGCGGCGGTACAGCGGCCGCACCCGTTTGGAACGGTATCGTGTAAATATCACGGAAATGGGAATGGTCACAACGAAAATAAAGATTAACTGAGGCGAGATGGAGAGCATCATTCCAAAGGAACCGGCCACGGTGATGACGCTGGTGAGCATCTGCACCAGGTCGTTGGAAAGGGAGGCGTTGATGGTATCCACGTCGTAGGAGAGCACGCTCAATACGTCGCCGATGGCATGCGTATCGAAAAAGCGTACAGGCAGGCGCGTCAAATGGTCATAGATGTCCTTGCGCATGCGGTAAACAACGTTGCGGCTCAGCCGCACCATCAGCGCGGCCAGCACATAGCTCAGCGCCGCTGCGGCAAAATAAAACACAAGCATCCGTTTTGCATAGTGGAAAACCGTGTCGAAGTCCACTCGGCCCGGCCCGGGGCGGATGGCGTCGATGGCGTAGCCCGAAAGCTTCGGGCCTGCCAAAGCAAGCAGATTGCTGGTAAGGCTGAGCGCCACTGCAGCGGCCAGCAGCCATTTGTAGTGGTACAGATAGCGCCACAGGCGCCTGAGAATTGCTTTTGCTCCCGCGCGGGGCTTCTCGAAGGCCATGCTCGGCCCGCCGCCCATTCCTTTGCTGCGTGCCATTTATTCCACCTCCCCCATTTGGATCTGCGCGATCTCGCGGTAGCTTTCGCAGGAGCGCAGCAGTTCGCTGTGCGTGCCGAGGCCTGCGGCGTGGCCGTCCTCCAGAACAAGGATACGGTCCGCGTTCTGGATGGAGCTGACGCGCTGGGCCACGATGATCTTTGTGGTGTCCGCAAAGTCGCGCGCCAGCGCGCGGCGCAGCGCAGCGTCCGTCTTGTAGTCCAGCGCGCTGGAGCTGTCGTCCAACAGCAGGATCTCCGGGTCAGCCGCAAGGGCGCGGGCCAGCAGCACGCGCTGCTTCTGCCCGCCGCTCAGGTTGGCTCCTTTTGCGGCCAATTGAGCGGAAAAACCGCCCTCGCGCTGTGCAATGAAATCCGCCTGCGCCGTGCGTGCCGCCGCAGCGGTCTGCTCCGGGGAAATCCCACGCCCGAAGTCGATGTTTTCACCGATTTCATCCGCGTAGAGAAAGTCGTTCTGAAACACCACGCCGAACTTGCTGTGCAGCACCTCGGGCGGAATGGAACGAACGTCGCGTCCATTCAGCCGTACCGCGCCGCTGTCCGGGTCGTAAAAACGCAGCAGCAGCCAGAGAATGGTGGTTTTTCCGCTGCCCGTCGGCCCAATGATGCCCAGCGTCTGGCCCCGTTTCAGAGAAAAACTGACGTCTGAAAGCGTGTCTTTCACCTTGTCATAGGAAAAAGAGACATGGTCAAAGCGGAGGAACGCTTCCTCCTGCACCGGAGGGATGTCCTGAGGAGCAAGGTCCACGGGCGCGGCCAGCACCTCGGCAATGCGCCGTCCGCTGGCCGCGCCCTTGGAGTACATCACAAACAGGCGGGAGACCATCATCAGCGCGTTGAGGATGATGGTGAAGTAGCTCAAAAATGCGATGATGGAGCCGGGCTGTGCAAGCCCTGCGTTTACACGGTATGCGCCCAGCACGATGACCACTGTGAGCCCTGTATTGAGCAGAAGGTTCATAACAGGGTTCGTTACGTTCATCAAAAAGCCGGCGCGCTGGTCGCAGTTCACCGCACGGGCGTTGGCTTCGTCAAAGCGGGCGCGCTCATTGTCTCCCTTGGACAGCGCATGGATGACGCGGATGCCCGCCATGCTTTCCTGCGCGCGCCGTACCAGGGCGTCCAGTGCAAGCTGTGTACGGGTATAAAGCCGTATGCCCCGCGTGGAAACGAACCACACCACAAGCCCCAGCAAAGGCAGTGTTGCAATGAGCACCAGTGTGAGCACCGGCTCCAGCGAAAGCGTCAGCGCGATACCGCCCACCAGCAGGATGGGCGCACGCACGCCCAGGCGCTGCATCCTGTCCACCATCTGGTGTACGTTGTAGGTATCGCTCGTCAGGCGGGAGATGAGGGAGGGCGTGGTGAATGCATCCTCCTGTGCGCAGGACAGCTGCATCACCCGTGCAAACAGGTCGTGCCGCAGCCGCCGCGTCACATCCCGGGAAGTGGAGCAAGCCAGTCGGTTGGCGATTACGTTGCCGCCCAGCGCCGCCGCTGCGCAGAGCACCATAAGCCCGCCCCAGAAAAGGATGCCGCCCAGTGCTCCGGCGGGAACTGCCTCATCCAAAATAACAGAGAGCATCCACGGCAAAAGAAGCTCGGCAACGGTGCCGAAAAACTTGATGAGCAGCCCCACGCTCATAATGCCCAGACGGGGGCGAAGATAATGCAGAACGGTTTTCATTGAATGTCCTCCGCGCGGCGGGCCAGGCGCTCCAGAAGCGACTCCAACCGGTCGCGTTCTTCCGAAGTCAGGTCATAAAACAGCTTTTCCCGCCAGGACCGGTATACGGCCCGTACGGCGGAAAGCGTTTCCTCGGCCTTTTGCGTGGGATAAACCTCCACCGCGCGGCGGTCGCTTTCGCTGCGGCGCCTTAGGACGAAGCCGTTTTCCTCCAGCATGGCCAGCTGGCGCGTTACGTTGCTGCGGTTCACATGCAGGCGCAGAGCGAGCTGGTCCTGCGTAATGCCAGGCGCGGCGCAGATTTCCGGAATATAAGGCGCCTGCCAGCCGCTCAGCCCGCAGTCTGCAAGGTGAGCGTCCCGGTACAGTGCGGCACACCGGGAGATGGTATTGATGTTGCGCATCAAATGCTGCTTCATAAAAACCTCCTTCGCAAAAAACGCGCGGCAAAGGCGCAAAATGGTAAACTGTTGCGCGCGCATTCGTTGCGCACGCAACAGTGTGGGCCGAACAACGCCCCGCCGCCCGAATGGGGAAAACGGGGCGTCTGCTCATAACAATAACAGTATACAGAGCAGGTGAAAAAAACGCAACCGGGAAAAGCGGTTCACTCGGCCATAAGGGAAGCGAGCAATGCATCACGCAGCGCGTCCAGCTGGGTCAGGGAATCGTCCTTCAGCGCGGACCTCAGCGTAACCACAGGCTCCAAAATCTCCATGCTCTTCATTTCTTCCAGAAGGGCGCGCATCTGCCGGGCGCAGGACGGCGCCCAGGAACCGTTTTCCATCAGGGCAACGGTGCGGTTTTGCAGGTTGAGCGCCTTCATGTCGTGCAGCAGATTCAGCATGGCAGGGTAGACCCCGTTGTTATAGGTGGGAGCGGCAAGGACCAGGTGGCTGCAGCGGAACACCTCGGCGATCATCGTGGAGACATGTGTGCTGGAAACATCATAGACGGCGATGTTTTTTACACCGGCCTCCGCCAAGCGGGAGGTGAGGATATTTACGGCATTTTCCGTATCGCCGTACATGGAACCATAGAATACGGCCACGGAGCGTTCCTCCGGCGTATAGGTGCTCCAATGCTGGTATTTGTCCAGCAGCCTGTCCAACCCGGAGCGCCAGACGGGCCCGTGCAGCGGGCACACCATGCGGATTTCCACGCCCGAAAGCTTGCCCAGTGCAGCCTGGACCTGCGGGCCGTATTTGCCCACGATATTGCCGTAGTAGCGCCGCGTATCCGCCATCCAGCCGCACTCAAAGTCGATCTCATCGTCGAACAGGTGGCCGTTCAGTGCGCCGAAGCTGCCGAAGGCGTCGGCGGAAAAAAGGATATGCTCGTGCTCCTCGTAAGTCATCATCACTTCGGGCCAGTGGACCATCGGTGTAAACACAAAGCGCAGCGTATGCGCACCAAGGCTGAGCGTATCGTTTTCCGCCACAGTGATGATGCGGCCCTCCAGGTCGAAGTCATAGAACTGGCGCATCAGAGTAAAGGTCTTGGCGTTGCCCACAACCTTCAGCTCGGGAAAACGCAGCAGCAGTTCCTCAATGTTGGCACAATGGTCCGGCTCCATATGGTTGACGACAAGATAGTCCAGATGCCGTCCGGCGAGCGTATGCGTGATATTTTCCAGAAACTGGCGCGAGATGGAGGCGTCCACCGTGTCGATAAGCGCGGTTTTTTCATCCAGGATCAGATAGGAATTGTACGTGACCCCGCGGGGGATGGGGAACAGGTTTTCAAAAAGGGAAAGGCGGCGGTCATTGCCGCCGACCCAGGTAACAGCGTCGCTGACAGCGCGTGTGCAGTACATGAGAGACAGCTCCTTTCTTGATAAAAACAGGCCCTCCGCACAACGGCAGGCCGCCCCGCGGAGGGAGAAGGACCTGTATGCGGAGCGCTCTGCATACAGGTTCGATCCGGGCGGCAGAGGTTAGCAAAAGCTAATAGAATCATAGCATATTTTGCCCCGAATTACAAGAAAATGCCTCTGCACATGCATGAAAAAGCAAACCGTGCTGCTGCGGCATACCGGTCAATCTGACAGAATGCGCCCGTCTGTGGAGATAACTGCTACACGCCAGGGAATGAATTTGCCGCTCTGCTGCAATGCGCGCTTGACGGCGTTTTCAATGCCACCGCAGCAGGGGACCTCCATGCGCGCCACGGTCACGCTCTGGATATCGTTCTCACGCAGGATGGCGGTGAGCTTTTCCGCGTAGTCGCCCTCATCCAGCTTGGGGCATCCGATGAGCGTTACGCGGCCGCGGATGAAATCCTCGTGAAACGCACCGTAGGCGTACGCGGTGCAGTCCGCCGCGATGAGCAGTCGTGCGCCTTGAAAATAAGGCGCGTTCACCGGAGCAAGCTTGATCTGCACCGGCCACTGGGACAGCGCGCTGGCGGCACGGGGGACGGCGCTGTCCGCAGAAGCGGCTTCACGCCGGATGCTGCGGGCACCGCTGCCGGGGCATCCGCAGGGCTGCGGGGCGGCGTTCTGCGCTTTGGCGGCCATGACGGCCGCATGGTCATAGGCGGGAGCTTCGCGTTCTTCAAAGCGGATCGCGCCCGTGGGGCAGGCGGGCAGGCAGTCGCCCAGGCCGTCGCAGTAATCCTCGCGCAGCAGCCGCGCCTTGCCATCTACCATGCTGATGGCACCCTCATGGCAGGCGGCGGCACACAGGCCGCAGCCGTTGCATTTTTCTTCGTCAATGTGGATGATCCGTCTTTTCATGTCATTTTCCTCCCGGTTCATTTGCCGGCCGGGGCGCGTGGCTGCACACGCACGGCCTTTGCTGCTGTAAGCATACCGCGTCCACAAGAAACAGTATGTTGTTTTTACAACGAAACCCGCATTTTTGCAGATATATATAAAAGCGCTCCGCGAAATCTCGCAGAGCGCTTGAAAGGCGGCTCAGCCGATGCCGCCGCAAATGATGCTTAAAATGAATACCAACACGGCCAGCCCTACGTAAAGGTACCGCGCCGTGGGCAGGAACGCCCGGCTCAACGCTTTTTTGCGGCCCAGCGCAAGCTCTTCTCCGATGCGTTTGCCGCCCAGCACCCAGTAGATGATGAACGCGCACAGCAGCGCTCCGAAGGGCACGACATAAATGGTGATGGCGTCCATCCACTTGCCCAGGTACGGTTCAAATTCAATAAACGCGCCCGCCGCAAAGGCCAACGCGCCCACCAGTACAACGGCGGCTTTGCGCGGCAGCTTCAGGTGTGTCGTCACTGCCTCGGCGCACACCTCGAACATGTTGATGAGGCTGGTGATGCCGGCAAAAATAACAGAGAGGAAGAACAGCACGGCAATGAAGCGCCCGCCCGGCATCTGTGCGAATACCTTGGGCAGCGTGATGAAAATAAGCGGAGGGCCTGACGCAGGATCCATGCCGAAAGCGAACACCGCGGGAAGGATGGCAAAGCCGGCCAGCAGAGCCGCGCAGGTGTCCAGCAACGCCGTCTGCATGGCGGCGCGGGGGATATCCTCTTTCTTGGAGAGGTAGCTGCCGTAGATGATCATGCCCGAGCCGGTGATGGACAGAGAGAAAAACGCCTGTCCCATAGCCATGATCCATGTCATCGGGTCCAGCAGCTTTTCCCACTGGGGAATCAGCAGATAGCGGTAGCCCTCGGCAGCGCCGGGCAAAAAGCCCACATAAACAGCCACAACGAGAAACAGCACGAAGAAAGCGGGCATGATGATGCGGTTCACCTTTTCAATTCCCTGCAGCACGCCACGCGCCAGGACCAGCACCGTGACGAGCACCACCACGCCGTGCCACAGCAGGCTTCCGAACGGCCCGGTGATCTGCCCGAAATATTCCTCGGATCCCACGGCGAACAGTGAACCGGAGGCGGCTCCCCAGCAGTAACGCACCACCCATCCCACAATGACGGCGTATCCGATGGCGATGCCCAGTGAACCCAGCAGAGGAATGGCGCCCAGCACGCCGCCGCCTTTTTTACCGCGGCTGCGCAGCGCGTAAGCGTAGGAGCCGATGGGCCCCGTGCCCGTCAGGCGGCCGAAGGCGAATTCGCCGGAAAGGCCCACCCATCCAAAAAGGGCAACAAAGCCGAAATAAATCAGCAGGAACGCCGCGCCGCCGTACTGGCCCACGCGGTAAGGGAACATCCAGATGTTGCCCATGCCCACGGCGGAGCCGACAGAGGCAAGGACAAAGCCGATGCGGTTTTTGAAATTGGCAGGTTGGTTCTGCTGCATGAGAAAGCGTTCCTTTCAGCCGCTGCGGAGCTGCGCCCTGCGGCAGTGTGATGTCATTCAGTATATCATAAAACAGGATGCTTCCCAAGCCTTTTTTGTGTTTTTACCGGCATGAGCGGTGTAAAAAAGGCCGCTGCATTTGCAGCGGCCCATAAAAACCAAATGGGAAATCTTCAAAGCGCGTGGTTACGCAGGCTGTTTTTCCGCGCGGCGGCGTGCAGCCTTACGCTGAAAGAACTTGACGCATTCCACAATGGGGATCACACACACGGCCAGAGCCATGGCAACGGCATATTCCGGCGCGCTGATGTGCGTAAAGCCGAACGCGTCCGAAATGCCGGGCAGGTAGATGACGCCGGTCGTCAGCACAAGGCTGAGCAGCATGGCGCCCCACAGCACCTTGTTGTGAGAGCCGAGCGTGAACACGCTGCCGCGCTGGCTGCGCATGTTGAAGCTGTGGAAGATCTCGGCCATGCTCATGGTGAGAAAGGCCATCGTCACGCCATCGGGGCTGGCGGCGATCTCCCATACGCCGGATTCCATCCAGTGGCCGATAAAGTAGGCGGCCAGCGTTACGCAGGTGACCATAAAGCCCTGATACGCCACGTCTACGCCCAGCCCGCCGGAGAAGATACCGTCTGTGGACGGGCGCGGCTTGCGGTGCATCAAATCCGGCTCGCCCTTTTCAAGGCCCAGGGCCAGAGCGGGGAAGCAGTCGGTGATGAGGTTGATCCACAGCAGGTGCACGGGCTCCAGGATAACAAAGCCCATGAGCGTGGCAAAGAACACGCTCAGCACCTCGCTCATATTGGAGCCCAGCAGGAACTGGATGGCCTTGCGGATGTTGTCGTAAATGCGGCGCCCTTCCTCCACGGCGTTGACGATTGTGGCGAAGTTGTCGTCGGCCAGCACCATATCGGCCACGTTCTTTGTAACGTCCGTGCCGGTGATGCCCATGCCGATGCCGATATCCGCGCTCTTGATGCTGGGCGCGTCGTTGACGCCGTCGCCCGTCATGGCTGTGACAAAGCCGTTTTTGCGCCATGCGTTGACGATGCGCACCTTGTGCTCGGGCTGCACGCGGGCATACACACTGTAACGGCCGATCACTTCCGCAAACCGGTCGTCGGAGATGTCGTTCAGCTCCGCGCCTGTGATGGCTTCATCCGCTGTTTCGATGATGCCGAGCTGCTTGGCGATGGCGATGGCGGTGTCCTTGTGGTCGCCTGTGATCATGATGGGACGGATGCCGGCTTGGCGGCACTCTGTAATGGCGTCCTTTACCTCGGGTCGGATCGGGTCGATCATGCCCGTCAGGCCCAGGAAGGTCAGGTCCTGCTCCAGCGTGTCCGGCTCGAAATCCGGCGGAAGCTGGGGCCATTCGCGGCTGGCCGCGCACAGCACGCGCAGCGCTTTGTCGGCCATCTGCTTGTTCTGGCGCAGGATCTCGGCGCGGGCTTCCTCCGTCATGGGCAGTGTTTTGCCATCCTTGACGTAAGAGGTACAGCGGCTGAGCACCACGTCGGGCGCGCCCTTTGTGTATTGGATGTATGCGCCGTTGTTTTCGTGCACGGTGCTCATCATTTTGCGGCCACTGTCAAAAGGTGCCTCGCCCACACGGGGCTGGGCCGCCTCCAGCGTGCCCTTGGGCAGGCCGACGCCGGTGGCGTAATTTACCAGCGCGCATTCGGTGGGCTCGCCCTCAGCGTCGCCGTTTTCGCCGGGCTTGGCGTCGCTGCACAAAGACATCGCGCGGGCCAGGGGCTCTTCTTCACCCACGTGCTCCACAACCGTCATCTTGTTCTGCGTCAGCGTACCGGTCTTGTCCGAGCAGATGACCTGTGCGCAGCCCAGCGTCTCCACAGCCGTAAGGCGGCGGATGACGGCGTTGCGCTTGGACATATTCGTTACGCCGATGGAGAGTACGATGGTAACGACGGTGGCAAGGCCCTCGGGGATGGCCGCGACGGCAAGACTGACCGCTACCATGAACGTGCTGATGATGACGTCGAGGTGGAAATCGCCCGCCTTGATAAGGCTGAAGGCGAAGATGAATACGCAGATGCCGAGCACCAGCCAGCTCAGGATCTTACTGAGCTGCGCCAGCTTTTTCTGCAGCGGAGTCTGTCCCTCTTCGGCTTGCGCCAGCGCGCCTGCGATCTTGCCCATCTCGGTGTCCATACCGGTGCCCGTGATGAGGACACGTCCGCGGCCGTATACTACGGTGCTGCCCATATAGGCCATGTTTTTGCGGTCGCCCAGGGGAACGTCCTTGCCGTCGTCGAGGCCCAGTGCGGAAACGACTTTGTTCACGGGTACGCTTTCGCCCGTGAGCGCGGCTTCCTCGATCTTCAGGCTGGCGCTCTCCAGAATGCGGCCATCCGCGGGCACGGCGTCGCCGGCCTCCAGAACGACAACGTCGCCCGGCACCAGCTCCTCGCTTTTCAGCGAGACCTGTTTGCCGCCGCGGATCACCTTACTGGTGGCGGCCGTCATTTCCTGCAGCGCCTCAATGGCTTTTTCCGCCTTGCTCTCCTGATACACGCCGAGCACGGCGTTGATAAGCACGACGATGAGGATGATGAACACATCCGCAAAGCTTTCGCCCGAATAGGCCGCCGTTACACCGGACACGGCCGCCGCAACCAGCAGGATAATGATCATGGGGTCGCTCAGCTGCTGCAGAAAGCGCTGCAGCGTTGTGACCTTTTTGCCCTCGGCCAGCTTGTTGGGGCCTTTTTCGGCCAGCCGCCTGGCGGCTTCCGCGTCGGTAAGGCCGTCCGGGGTGCTCTTCAGTTCGGCAAGCGCCCGGCCGGCCTCCTCACAATAAAACTTCAACACACAACATCCTTTCTCGTTTCAAGGGTTTCCCAATTTGGTGTTTCTATGAAAAAACAGCAAGCTGTTTTTCATCCGCGGAGCATGCGCCGGGCATCCGGCAGGGGGAAAACAACGCAAAAAAGCCGCGCACAATACCAAGCCCCGGCAAAATGCAGGGGCGGCCTGTGGGGGCATATCCCTGTCCGCCAAGGGGCCTGGACAAGAAAAAAAGACCCACGTGCGGCTTGGCGCCACACATGAGTCTCGCTCTTACTTTTAAGCCAGGTCCGTGTGCGGGCCATGCTGTTGACTTAAAACCGCCCCGGCGGGGGCGTGAACTACTCCCTCATGGAGAAAAGAAAAAGTTTCCTTATATTTAATATTATACACCAGCTTTCGCCGCTTGCAAGCCCCTATTTGTAAAGGAAACGTTAACAAAAGACATTTTTCGCACGTTTTCCGCCGGAAAACTCAGGCTTCGTGTGCGGTGGGAAATATTTGAAATTGAACGCATGCAGTGCTATGATAGCATCAACAGTCAAGGAGGCAAATATATGATCTATACAGTTACATTCAATCCGGCCATCGACTATGTGGTGCAGCTGGAGCACCTGACGCAGGGGGCTGTGAACCGGACCGGCGATGAGGCGGTCTATTGCGGCGGCAAGGGGATCAACGTCTCCACGGTGCTGACGAACCTGGGCATAGAAAATGTGGCGCTGGGCTTTTTGGCGGGCTTCACAGGCGATGCCGTTGAAAACGCGCTGCAAAGAAAAGGGCTGCGCACGGATTTTATCCGTCTGCAAAATGGGATGACCCGCATCAATGTGAAAATTCACGGCGCCTGCGAGACGGAGATCAACGGCAAAGGGCCGGACATAGGCCCGGCGGCGCTGGCGCTGCTGTACAAAAAGCTGGACGCCGTCACGGACGGCGACGACCTTGTTCTGGCGGGCAGTATTCCCGCGGGTATGCCGGGCGACATCTATGAGAAGATCATGGCCGCGCTGCTGGAAAAGAAGGTGCGCGTCACAGTGGACGCCACGGGGGATCTTCTGCTGAATGTTCTGAAGTACCGCCCGTTCCTTATCAAGCCAAACCAGCACGAGTTGGGTGAGCTGTTCGGCAGCACACTGAAAACCGGGGATGATATCCGTGCATGCGCCGCAAAGCTGCAGGACAAGGGCGCGCGCAACGTGCTCGTTTCTCTGGCGGGCGACGGTGCGATCCTGCTGGACGAAACGGGTCAGTTCCAGGAGATCGGCGTTCCGCGGGGCACGGTGCGCAATTCAGTGGGTGCGGGCGATTCCATGGTGGCGGGCTTTTTGGCCGGTTACCTCAAGCTGGGCACCTATTCCTACGCTCTGCGCATGGGCGCGGCCGCGGGCAGCGCGACGGCGTTTTCCGATGAGCTGGCCACAAAGGAAGAAATATTGAAGCTGCTGAACACCTTTTAAACGGAATACCGGGAAAGGGAAGAGGAATATGTTGCTGCAAGGCGTAGGCGTCTCCCCCGGCGTCGGCATCGGCCGGGCCGTGGTTATTGCGGAGGGGAGCCTTGATTACACACAGGTCCACTTCGCGGGCGTGCAGCAGGAAAAAGCACGCCTGCGCACGGCCGTGCAGGCATTTGCACAGCGGACGCAGGCCATGGCGGACGCGCTACGCGCGCGCCTGGACGGACAGGAGGCGGACATCCTCGCCAGCCAGGTCCTGATGGCAAACGACCCGGCTCTGCTTGCGCAGACAGACAGCCGCATTGAAGCGGGCGAATGCGCGGAGGCCGCTTTGGACGCAGTGTGTGCGTCATACATCCAGCTGTTTGCCGCAGCAGGCGACGAATTGCTGGCGCAGCGTGCCGCGGACATAGAGGATATCCGCGCCCGCCTGCTGGCGATTTTGCTGGGGCGCAGCGAAGCGTCCATCCCGGACGTGCCTCCGGGCACCGTGCTGGTCGCATGGGATCTCACGCCCTCCATGACCGTGAGCGTGAACCGGGAAAATGTTGCCGCTTTTGTGGCGGAATGCGGCGGCATGACGAGCCATGCCGCCATTCTGGCGCGTGCGTTGGGCCTTCCCGCCGTGCTGGGAGCCGCGGGGGCCGCGTCTGTGCTGCGGAGCGGGGAGGATGTCGTCGTGGACGGCGGGCAGGGTACGGTGCTCGTATCTCCAAGCGGGGCGGAGCTGGCGCGGTACCGGAAAAAGCAGGAGGAGGAGAAAAGACAGGCGGAGGCGCTGCAGGCGTACCGCGCAGGCCCGGCGGTGAGCGCCCGCGGCCAAAGGTACGCGCTGTACGCCAATATCGGCGGCGTGGGGCAGACCGCTGCGGCGGATGAAGCCGGGGCGGAAGGCGTCGGGCTTCTGCGGACGGAATTTCTGTTTATGGGACGTACATCCTTGCCCACGGAGGAGGAGCAGTACGAAGCGTATGCATCGGTGTCCCGCGCTATGGGGGACAGGCCCGCGGTTGTTCGTACATTGGATATCGGCGGCGACAAGACGCTGCCGTATCTGGAACAGAAAAAGGAGGAGAATCCTTATCTGGGCCGCCGGGGCATCCGCTGCTGCCTTGCCAGGCCGGAGGTGTTCCGCACGCAGCTTCGGGCGCTGCTGCGCGCGGGGGCGGAGCGTGGGAACATCAGGATCCTGCTGCCAATGGTGACGGGCGTACAGGAGCTGCGCGCTGCACGGACGATGCTGGAGCAGGAAAAGCAGGCGCTTTCCGCGCGGGGCGTTGCATTTGACGGGGAGATTTCTCTGGGCGTGATGATCGAAACGCCGGCCGCCGCCGTCATTGCGGATCTGCTGGCGAAGGAGGCGGATTTTTTCAGCATTGGCACCAACGACCTGGTGCAGTACATTTTAGCCGTGGACCGAGGCAATGCAGACGTTGCGGAGCTGTATGCGCCCTGCCATCCGGCGGTGCTGCGCAGCATTCGGGATGTGATCGCCGCGGGCCGTGCGGCGGATGTGCCGGTGTGCATGTGCGGCGAAGCGGCAGCAGACCCGTGTCTTATTCCTCTGTGGATGGCGTTTGGCCTGGATTCTTTCAGCGCCGCGCCTTCCGCTCTGCCGGAAGTGCGCCGGACCGTTTCACGCTGGACGGAGGAAGAAGCGCTTTGCACGGCGAAGGAGGCGCTGGCCTGCCCGGATGCGGATGCTGTGCGGGCGCTGCTGGCCGCGCGCCGCAGGTAGCGGCAAAGCGGCAGGGAGCGGGATTTGCACAAATTGCGGAAATCCCGTTCCCGCATGCCATTCTTGCGGTTTTGCGCCCGCCCGCTTGACGGGGCGGGCGTTTTTTTCTACACTGGAATACAAAAAGGCGGGCGCCGCGCCAAAAGCACCGCGCCCATAGCCGCGGGCCGGGAAAGGCCTGCGGCATTACTTTGCCTGGAGGATGTTTTATGAATGCTTTGCGGCAAAACAAGGCGGCCTGCGCATATCCGGCCATGCTGCTCAATGATGTGTGCGCCAGCAGCGGCGGAGTGGTGATGGCGCTTTTGCAGGAACGGTACGGCCTGAGCTACCAATGGAGCGGCCTGCTGCTGGCCATGCTGAGCGTGGGCAACCTTGCGGCGGGTTTTGCCGCGGGCATGCTGCCCGCGCACTGGGGCCAGCGGCGCACCGTTCTTATGCTGGCGGGCGGTGCGGCGCTGGGTTACGGCGCAATGATCCTCACGGGAAGCCCGTGGGCGCTCCTGGCCGCTTTCACATTGGTGGGCGTGGCCAAGGGCACAACGCTGAACACCAGCAGCGCGCTTATCGCGGCGCATGCCCGGGAGCGCACGAAATGCATGAATCTCATCCATGCATGCTTTGCCACGGGGTCGCTGCTGTGCCCGCTGTTTATTGCGGCGCTGGGTATGGGCGGACTGCCCTGGTGGGCGCCCATGGCAGGCCTTGCACTGTGCGGAGCGGCGCTGTGGGGCGTGTTCGCGTTGGCGGGCCTGCCGGGCCGCACCGGAGACGGCGCGCGTGCCAAAAACGACTGGTCTTTTCTGCGTTCGCCCCGTTTTTGGGTGCTGACCGGGCTTATCTTTTTCCAAAACTGCACGGAGATCAGCGTCACGGGCTGGATGGTGACATATTTCAAGGATGTGGGCATCCTCTCGGGCCCGGCGGGCCAGATGACCGTTACGGTCATCTGGGGCGCAATGCTGGCCGGGCGTCTGTGCATCGCATTTATTTTCCCGGTAAAAAACAGCTTCCGAACCCTTTCGCTGATGTCCGCATGCTGCGTAGGCACCTATATCCTGCTTCTCATGGCAAAAACGCCCGCATCTGCGCTGATCTGCCTGTTCCTGTTCGGCCTGGCCATTGCAGGCGTGAACCCGACGGCTGTCGCGGCGGGGAATGCGCTCTCCGGCGCGGGCCTCGGCGTGATGCTTCCCGCAGCGGGCGTGGGCGCGGTTTTAATGCCGTACATCACAGGCGCGGTGGCGCAGCGGTTCGGCATCTGGGCAGGCATGCTGTGCACGGTGTTTGCGCTGATGGGCATGACGGCATGCGCCGTTGCGCTGTACCGCAGAAACGATATGAAATAAACGTACCGCACCAGCACTTGAAAAACGGCGGCGGCCGCCGGATGCAAAACACGCCCCCGGCCTTTGCGGCGGGGACGCGCTGCTGTATTCGTGGAAAGAGCGGTGCGGCGTTCACACGCTGCCGCTCTGCGGCAGAGGCTCGGTGCCGAAATAGGCGCAGATCGCCTCGTAATAGATACGTGCGGCGCGGGCGCATCCGGCCTCTCCCGTCCAGTTTTCCACATCGCTGTAATTGGTCAGAAAACACTGCTCCACCAGCACGGCGGGGCAGTAGGGCCTTTCCACGATGCCGAAGCTCTTTTGCTCGCGTATCTTGGTGTCGGTGCTGTCCACGATGCGCTTGCTCTTTCCGGTGTAATAGGCGAAACGAATGCCGTTTTCTCCGCGCAGGCGGTGCCCGGCGGCGCCCATCTTCTGCGCGATGCATTGAGCAAAGCGCATGGATTCTTCCGAGTAGGTGCGCCCGGGCGGCGTGGGGAAGCATTCAAAGCCGTGGGACTGCCCCGTGCTTTTGTCGCTGTTGGCATGAACGCTCAGAAGCAGGGAAGCGCCTGCGTCGGTCGCGGCCTGTGCACGCTCCTTGATGGAGCGGTCCTCGCCGTTGGGGCGCGTGCGCACAGGCGCATAGTTGGGATCCTGCTCCAGAAGCGTATAGAGGGCGTTTACCGTCGGTTCGCATACTTCCAGCTCTTTGATGATCGCCTCCGCGCCGGTGTCGAAGCCGCCGTGTCCGGCATCCAGCGCCACGGTGTAGGGCGGCTGGGTCTGCAGCAGATACGGCCGGTCCGGATCGCCCGTGAGCTGGGGCGGTGAAGGCGATGCAGGCGCCGGGCTGCGGGGCGTGCCCGAAAAACCGGCCGGCTCGCTGAGCACCGTGTGCATGCATGCGGCCATCAGCAGGCCTGCAAGGCATACCGCTCCAAGGCAAAGCGCGCGCCTGCCACGGGTGTGCAGGCTGTATACGCCGCCCTGCCTCACAGAGCGCGGGCCGCGGCCTCCGGACACGTGTGCGGGCCCGCTCATGCGGCAGGCGCGGCAGGCGGCGCGCCAAGTTCTGAAAGTGTGCCGAAAGTATACCCCATCTCTTCCCACCGTGTCAGCAATTCATCCAGGATCGCCGCATTGGTGGCGCTGGTGGAATGCAGGAGTACGATTGCGCCGTCGTGGGTACGGGGCATCAGTTTGTCAAAAGCGGCCTCCCGCGAAGGCTGTGCATCCTGTTTCCAGTCCACATAGGCGAGGCTCCAGAAAATGGTTTTGTAGCCCAGTTCCTGCGCCCAGGTAAGGTTTTCATCGCTGAATTTGCCTTCGGGCGGCCGATAGAAAAGCGGCAGGGGCGTTCCTGTCGTTTCCTGGAACAGCGCGGCAAGATCATTCAGCTCTTTTTTGAAAGAGGCTTCATCTTTTTGGGACATGTTCGGGTGGTGATAGGTGTGGTTGCCCACCGTATGGCCTTCGGCGACCATCCGCTTGATCAGGTCCGGGTTTTCCTTGATATAGCTGCCTACTACAAAGAAGGTGCCGGGGGCGTTGTGTTTTTTCAGCGCGTCAAGAATGGGGGCGGTATTGCCGTTCTCATACCCCGCATCGAACGTCAGATACAGCCGCTTCTGCTTTGCGTCTCCGCAGTAAAAAGCATCGAAGGGGCGCAGCTTTTCGGCTGAGAGGTTGGGAACGGGCGGTTCGTTTTCTGTCTGAAACGAAAGGCCCCATTCATAAGAGGCAGCAGCCACAGCCGCGGGTTCTGCCTCCGCCCGCGGCCAGCCAAGCCCCAGCAGAACGCCGCCCGCCGCCGCAGCGCACAGCACGGCAGCCAGTACGCGGTGGGCCGCTTTTTTCGGGATGCATAGATACATCTTTGTTCACCTGCCTTGTGGTGCAATCATATGCGGGCGCAAAAAGAAAAATGTAACGGCGGACAGATTTTGTTCGCCGTGCACGCTCTGTGACAGAAAAGAACGAGCCGCCGAATATTTTGCAGAGCACTGCGCCCCGTGGAAGGGCATACACGAGAAAAATACAGCGCTTCGGTTGACAAGTGAAAACGCCGGTGCTACGATAAATCCATATCTATTATGCGAGGTGGAAGAGGCGCGGCATCCGGTACGGCACATGGCGCTTTTGTTCCACAGAAAGGAAAGAAACATGGAAATCAAATACACGCAGACAGAAAAAGCACCCGCGGCCATCGGCCCGTACTCGCAGGCGGTATCTGTCGGGGGTCTGCTGTTCACTTCCGGCCAGATTCCCATTGATCCGGCCACGGGCGAGATCGCGGGTACGACCATCGAGGAACAGGCACGCCAGAGCGTCGCCAATGTCGGGGCGATTCTGGAAGCCAACGGCACTTCGTTTGACAAAGTGGTGAAAACGACCTGTTTCCTGGCGGACATGAGCGACTTTGCGGCTTTCAACGCCGTGTATGCCGAGGCGTTCGTGTCACGTCCCGCACGGTCCTGTGTGGCAGTGAAGACACTGCCTAAGAATGTCCTGTGCGAAATCGAAGCGATCGCGGCACTGTAAGGCGCGTGAGGTTTACGCTTTGAGGATGAAATAAGGGAAACACCCGGCAGACCGTTTCAGCTGCCGGGTGTTTTGCATTTATATATGCGGCCGCTCCGTTTCCGCCCGGAGCAGGGCGCGCAATGTTTGGCGCACATACTCCAGGTCGGGGTCGCACAGCAGCGGCAGAAGCTCCGTCACCTGCTGCGCTGGAAGGTCCCACCAGCGAAACTGCAGCAAAAGCCCGGTCAGCTCTGCGTCAAAGCGGTGCTTGAGCAGCCTTGCGGGATTGCCGCCCACGACGGTGTAAGGGTCTACGTCCCGCGTCACAACGGAATAAGCCGCAACAATGGCACCGTCACCGATTTTTACGCCCGGCATGACGGTGCATTCGCGCCCCAGCCATACATCGCTACCCACAACGGTATCGCCCTTGAAGGGGAGCTGGGACAGGTGCGGCGGCGTACTTTCAGCCCATGCGCCGCCGAATACATTGAATGGGTAAGTGGTGACGCTGCACATCCGGTGGTTCGCGCTGCCCATAATGAAGCGCGCGCCGCTCGCAATGCAGCAGAACTTCCCGATGATGAGTCTGTCGCCGAATTCGGGCCAGTTGAACCGCACGTTGTTCTTTTCAAAATCCGCAGGTGCAGCGGGGTCGTCGTAGTAAGTATAGTCGCCGACAAAGATGTTGGGGGCGGTGATCACGTTTTTTAAAAAGCATGAAGTACCGTATTCGTTGGGAAAGACTGTGTCAGGGCTTGGGATGCGATTCATATATCATTCTCCTGTCTGTTCAATATCACCTCCGGACGTATTTTTTAATGCGGCAGAAACCGCCCTCTTTTTTCGTATCTCTTTCATAATTGCACCACTGATATCAGGTGAAAGCTGCTTGCCTTGCAGCCGCGGACAGAATTATTATAACTGCGACAGAGGTTGAAGGCAAGCGTGAATGTACCGCCTTTTGTATTCGGGGAAAATATTTGGTGCAGCAAAAAAGTTTTTGCTGTGACGGCGCCTGTGTGCTACAATATTTTCGAATAAAAGACAGTATTCCCCAAAGAAATTTGCTTGTAGTATGAATATCTGTTTAACGCTGTACAGGAAAAAAACGGCGAGCCGCCGCAATCATCAAAAGGAGTGTAGAGAATGCAGGAAATGATCAGCCAGAAGGTGCGGACGCTTTCGCCGGAGATCGACCCGCTGCGCATGGGTATGGGGCAGACGGAGGCCGACCTGGAAAAAACGCAGGTAATGGTGGAGAGCACATTTGGCGACAGCCATCCCGGCAGCGCACACCTGCTGGGTTTGGTGGAAGCCGCCGCTGCGGGAGTGCGCAGCGCGGGCGGGAACCCTGCGCGCTACTTTGCTACAGATATATGCGACGGCATGGCACAGGGACACGACGGCATCAATTACTCGCTCGCTTCGAGGGAGATCATTGCGGATGCCATCGAAATCCACGGTATGGCCACGCCTTTTGACGCAACGGTATACATTGCAAGCTGTGATAAGGGCCTGCCCGCGAACCTGATGGCCTCCGGCCGGCTGAACACGCCGGGCATATTTGTGCCCGGCGGTGTGATGGACGCGGGGCCGGATTTGCTGACGCTGGAGCAGATCGGCGCATACAGCGCCCAATATGAGCGTGGCGAGATCACCGCGGAGCAGTTCCGGTTTTATAAGACCCATGCCTGCCCGTCCTGCGGAGCATGCAGCTTTATGGGCACGGCGTGCACGATGCAGGTGATGACCGAGGCCCTGGGGCTTGCGCTTCCGGGCAGCGCGCTTGTTCCGGCTGCAAGCCCGCTGCTGGCAGACTATGCGCGGCGCGCGGGCGAACAGGCGGTAGCGCTGGCCCGCGCGGGCATCCGCACGGGAGATATCGTGACAAAAGAGGCATTTGAAAACGCCGTCCTCATCCATGCCGCCATTTCCGGCTCCACCAATGCAATGCTGCACCTGCCGGCCGTCGCACACGAGTACGGCATCGAACTGGACGGCGATGTGTTTGACCGCATGCACCGCGGGGCGCGGTGGCTGCTGGACGTTCGCCCGGCGGGCAGATGGCCCGCCGCCTACGTGTGGTATGCAGGCGGTGTGCCGCGCGTTATGGAGCGCCTGCGCGATCTGCTGCATCTGGATGTACTGACGGTCACGGGCAGAACACTGGGCGAAAACCTGGACGAACTGCAAAAGAACGGCTTTTACGAAAGCTGTGCATCGTATCTGCAGGGGACAGGCGTTGTACCGGAGGACGTCATTCGCCCGCTGGAAAAACCGTTGGGCACAGATGGCGCCATCGCTGTTCTGCGGGGCAACCTTGCGCCGGGAGGCGCCGTGGTCAAACACACCGCCGTGCCGGACGAGATGTTCGGCGTAACGCTGCGCGCACGGCCGTTTGACTGCGAGGAGGACGCCATCCATGCTATCCTCACGCACGCCGTCCATCCCGGTGAGGCAGTGTTCATCCGCTACGAGGGCCCCAAAGGCAGCGGTATGCCGGAGATGTTCTATACCACCGAGGCGATTTCATCGGACCCGGCGCTCGCCCGAAGCATTGCGCTCATCACAGACGGCCGTTTCTCCGGCGCCTCAAAGGGGCCGGTCATCGGCCACGTCAGCCCGGAGGCTGCGGACGGCGGGCCGATCGCACTTGTGGAGGAGGGAGACCTCATCCGTATCGACATCCGCGGGCGCAGCCTGTCCATCATCGGAGCAAACGGCGCCGAGAAAACGCCGGAACAGATGGAGGCGATCCTCGCTGCACGCCGTGCTGCGTGGAGACCCCGTCCGCCCCGATATACGAAAGGTGTGCTCCGGTTTTACACCCAGCACGCCGTATCGCCCATGCGCGGCGGCTATATGGAATAACGCTGCCGCTTGTGGTGGGAGGCATTCTCCGTACTTTGGAAAAGTGTGCGGCGGACCGGGTGAGCTTTTTTGGCATAAACAGAACCCAGGCTGAAACAGACGGATATATCCGTCTGTTTCAGCCTGGGTTTTCATGTGCCATTACCTTGCAAAAAAGATATTTTTCGCGCGTATTCCACGTCCCGCCGCCGCAAGCAACGCATTTGAGTTGTTTTGCACACAGTGTTAGCAACTGTACCAGACGTGCCCAAAGAGATTGTTTTATGGTGGAAAGGCACGGTCATAATTGATATTCCACAGAACTACAACGAATACGTTTAGGTGAGCGTAACAATATCAATCAAACCACTATCAGGATGATATTTTAAAGCAATTGTGGTTTTTCTGATATTGCCATGAATGGTTGGAAACTCAACACAGACATTAAACATCAGGTCACCATACGGATTTTCTTTTAGGTTATAGATGTAATTGGCGCATATTTTTTTAAAGACTTCTTCGGCAAAGCGTTTTTTATCGTCCGAATCATAACCCAACAATTCAATAATTTGGCCCTTTCCTTTTTTCTTGTCTGTCAAATATTTACTCCACTTGTCGTCTGAAATATTCAGGGTGACTTTTTCAAAGGAATCGAATTTAGGAAATAGCGCATTAAAGGAAAAACCAATGTCATCTTTGTCCGGCACTTCGCTTTCTATTTTGTAACTCAGAAATGCTCCATAACTATCATCGTTTATACTCGAAAGCGAAAAACCATTAGTTTCAAACGGAAACCCACGCATATTGATATTTTCTTCATCTGCATAATCCGAAGGATGTGATATAATAATTTTATTCTTGCTTTTTATGCAGACGGACGTAAGTATGTTGGAGAGGTAACTTTTAAACAAAGAACGATATGTTAAAGTTGCAAATCCAGCAAACCATGAATACGGATAGAGACCTTCAACAATTTTCAGCCGCTGGCCGCCGCTTAAGCGATTCACATAGATCAGGTAGTACTGGCTGCTATGTATATACTTGGATTCATGACATCTTGCCAAGACCTCGTTCATTGCAGAACGCAACAGTTGCTGTGAACTGGGGTGCCGCAGAATATCAATGTAATCCCCACATAGGATACTGTAGGTGCTTTCTTTGTCCAAAAGCGGAATTAACTTTTCAAACACATAATATCCATAGTCGGAAGAATTAATTTGGCTTGAGTCAATAACAAAGCATGTCTCAAATTTGTCTTTATCCTGGTTTGGAATCAAAGCGCCTTTTAACGCATCATAAGAGATATTTTTCATTGTTAACTGTTTCTGTAAAATATTAAATCCATCCTGGATGGTTTCATAGACATTCTCATCACTAAGTTCCAAACAAGATTTTAGAACAGGATATAAAAGATAGCCTTTTGCATCAAAGGTAAAAATCATGACGTCCCCTCTACTTATTGATTATACTGATTGCATATAGTTTCTTCAGATAATATGAAGGATTATTAAAAGAAAAGCTACATTTCAACCTTATAAACGAGGCTAAAATGTAGCTTTTAACTTGGTGCGGGTAACAGGGGTCGAACCTGCACGTCGTAGACACCAGATCCTAAGTCTGGCGCGTCTGCCAATTCCGCCATACCCGCGCAATGTATTTATTTTACCAATCCGGAGGGGCGTTTGTCAATGCCCTGCCGTCAGCATTCGGTGATCAGGCGCGCGGTGGCTTCGATAAAGGCGTCTGTGTCCAGCGCCGGGTTTTTCAGTTGGCTTTGCACCAGCATGCCGTCCATCACAGTCAGCGTCAGCCAGGCCAGGTATTCACCGTCCGCACCGGGTTTACGCGCCGCGATCTTCTGCGCCAGTACGTTCTTAAAGTGAGCATACTTTTCCAGCAGCTTGTCCCGCACATCGCCTTTGCCCGAAACCGCCTCCGCAATCAGAAAAAGACGCATGCTGCCGCTTTTGTCGTATACTCCGCGGGAAAATGTATAGCGCAGCAGGCGGGGCAGGGAGGTATCCTTTTCTTCATTGTCTACCCAGGCGAGAAGGTCGTCCGAGAGCTTTTGCAGATACCGGTCCGTCAAATCGAACAAAATAGCGTCCCGGCTGTTGTAGTAATAATACAACGTTCCCTTGCTGATGCGCGCGGCCCGGGCGATGTCAGCCAGTGAGATGTCGAAGAACGAGCGTTCCTCCATCAGCGCGGCCGCGCTTTCCAGAATGCGTTCCCGTATTTGTGTGCCAAGCGGTGCGGCCATGGCGATCGCCCCCATCTTTTTCGTCTAATACAATAGTATAAAAGATGCTGGGCACAATGTCAAAGAAAGTTTACATTTCCCGTACAAACCGTACATTGACATTCCCTGCGGCGGGTGCTATCCTGAAAACGGAAGAAGTCGGCCGGTTGACCGACTGATGAAATCGGCAGGAAAGCGAAGGGGAGACGAATGCGGATACCGCTCCAAAAAATAAACCGTGCGCTGAAAAAGCGGTTCGGCGGGCGGGTGCAGGCTGTGGTGGAGCGCGGCGTGCTGGTGCTGCGCGGCAGTGCGGAGGATTGGGACGGCGTGGTTGCGGCGGGACGTCTTGCAGCCAGCCCCAAAAGCCGCTGGTATACGGTGAACGAGGTAACATGGCCGGGTGCGGCGCAAAGACAGCCAAAGCCTGTGCCGCAGACGGATGAAAGCCTGGCCGGACGCGCGCCGGACGTGCTGCTCATCGGCGCGGGCGTTACAGGCGCCGCCATCGCACGGGAGCTGATGCGGTGGAATGTCGACCTGCTCTGGGTGGAAAAAGAGCACGATGTGGCGCTGCATGCATCAAGCCGCAATGACGGCATGGTGCATCCGGGTGTAGATCTGCATAAAGGTACGGCCAAATATCATTACAATCGTTTGGGCAACCGGATGTATGGCGGCGTGTGTGCCGCGTTGGGCGTGCCTTTCCGGCGCACCGGACAGTACCTGTGCTTTAAGGGCAGAGCAATGCGCCCGCTTCTGTACTTTACGCTGCCTTATTGGAAATGGCTGGGCCTTTCTGGTGTGCGCGTGCTGGGGGACAAAGCGCTGCATGCAGCCGAGCCGGGTGTGGATGAGGCGCTGCACTGCGGGTTGTTTTTTCCACAGGCGGGCATTGTCTGTCCTTACGGGCTGACCATTGCCATGGCGGAGAACGCCGTGCAGAACGGTGCGCACCTTTCGCTGGATACCTGCGTGACGGGTATGGATGTGGAGAACGGGCGAATCCTTGCCGTGCATACAAACCGGGGTACAGTGCGCCCGCGCATCGTCATCAATGCGGCGGGTGTGTTTTGTGAGGACATAGCGCAGATGGCGCAGGATCATTTTTTCTCCATCCATCCGCGCAAGGGAACAAATGCCATCTTGGACAAAAAGGCGAAGCGCATGGTACGCACCATTTATTCCGGCATGGGAACTACCGCCACCAAGACGGTCCATTCCAAGGGCGGAGGCATCGTTTCTACGGTGGACGGCAACGTGTTGGTGGGGCCCGACGCGGTGGAAACGCCGGAAAAAGAAGATTTTTCCACCAGCGTGCAAAGCGTGCGCGCCACGTTTGAAAAGCAGCGCCATGCCGCACCTGCGCTGCGTGAAAGCGATATCATCACCTATTTTACAGGCGTGCGAGCGGCGACGTATGAGGAGGATTTCATCATACGGCCCGGGATGTTCACGGAAAATATCATCCATGCGGCGGGCATCCAGTCTCCGGGGCTGACAGCCGCGCCCGCCATCGCACAGGAGGTGGCGCGGCTGGCCTATGGACAGCTTTCCGCGACAACCCCGCCCGCGCGCAACGCTGCCTACGACCCGACACGCAGGCCCATACCGCATGTGGCGGGGCTGCCGGACGAGGCGAGGGCCGCGCTCATCCGCCAAAACCCGGATTACGGCGAGATCGTCTGCAGGTGCGAGGAAGTGAGCAGGGGAGAGATATTGGACGCGCTGCGCAGGCCGGTGCCCTGCGATACGGTGGACGGTGTCAAACGGCGGGTGCGTCCCGGCATGGGGCGCTGCCAGGGCGGCTTCTGCGGCCCGCTGGTGACAGCCATCATCGCGGAGGAAAAAGGCATATCGCTTGAACAGGTGCGCAAGTCCGGTGCGGGCAGCGCCCAACTGCTGCGCCCCACGAAACAGAGAGAACAAAAAACGGGAACGGAAGGAGGCACAGAGGATGGAACGCTATGACGTCGTGATCGTGGGCGGCGGCCCGGCGGGGCTTGCAGCGGCGCTGGGAGCCCGGCGAACGGGAGCCAAAACGCTGCTGGTGGAGCGCGAGGCACGGCTGGGCGGGATCTTGAAGCAGTGCATCCACGACGGATTTGGCCTGCTGCGCTTCGGGGAACGGCTCTCCGGCTGCGAATATGCCCACCGGTACATTGAAATGCTGCGCGGCTGCGGTGCGCAGACCGCGCTGCTGACTTTCGTTTCCCGCATCGAAAAAAGCGGGGAAGGCTTTGTGCTCACGCTGGTGGGGCGGGAAGGGCTGCGGAAGGTGGAGGCCCGGGCGTTGGTGCTCTCCACAGGCTGCCGCGAGCGCACAGCCCGGCAGGTGTCCATACACGGTACCCGTCCGGCGGGTGTGCTCACCGCAGGTACGGCCCAGCATTACATCAACCGGATGGGGGAGATGCCCGCCCGGCGCTGCGTGATCCTTGGTTCCGGTGACATCGGGCTCATCATGGCACGCCGGCTGACGCTGGAGGGCGCTCAGGTGTTGGGCGTATATGAGGCAAAGCCCACGCCTAGTGGGCTTTCGCGCAATATCAGCCAGTGCCTGGAGGATTTTGGTATTCCATTGTACACCAGCCATACCGTCACCCGCGTTTCGGGCAAAGAGAGGCTGGAACGCGTGACGGTGGCCGAGGTGGACGCGCGGATGCGTCCCATACCGGGCACGGAACAGGAGCTCGAATGCGACAGCCTGATCTTATCCGTGGGGTTGATCCCGGAAAATGAGCTGGCCGAGGCACTCGGCGTGCCTTTGGATGCACGAACAAAAGGGCCTCTGTGTGACCAGAGCTATATGACGCTGGTGCCGGGCGTTTTTGTGTGCGGTAACGCGCTGCATGTGAACGACCTTGTGGATTATGTTTCCGAAAGCGGCGAAGCGGCGGGCGCGGCGGCCGCGCACTATGTTCCCGCGGCGCGCGGGTTGGCGGAGGTGTCGGCAGACGGCGGGTTTGGATATGTGGTGCCGCAGCGCATTGACACGACAAAGCCTGCCGGGAAAACAACTTTCTTCTTCCGTTCCCTTGCTGAACGCGGAAAAACGCGTGTTCGTATGCTGGCGGACGGCAGGGAGCTTTGCAAAAAGACATATATGCAGCTTAAGCCGCCGGAGATGGAGCGGATGGTGGTGGACCTTTCGGGGGCCGGGCTGCATGCAGGCTCGCGGCTTACATTCGTGATGGAGGAGGCGGACACATGAAGCGGGAATTTACTTGCATCGTCTGCCCCAACGGCTGCCGCCTGCACACCGAAGTGGAAAACGGCGCGGTGACGTCTGTGACGGGGAACCGCTGCCCAAAAGGGCGCGATTTTGCCGAAAAGGAATGCACCGCCCCCACGCGAAGCTTGTGCACTACGGTAAAAACGCTGGGGGGCGGCGCACCGGTATTGCCGGTGCGCACAGCGGGAGAATTGCCCAAGGGACGCCTGTTTGAAGCCATGGCTGTACTAAACGCGTATACGCAGACCGTGCCTGTATACTGTGGAGACGTCCTCATACCGGACCTTTTAGGCACGGGTTGCGCCGTTATTGCCACGGACGATTGGGCGCCTGAGGCGGCGGAGCGGAAATAAACCTGTGAATGCGAGTTGCGCTGGAAAAAGGTACAAAGGGGAACTCTTTGCCGTTCCATCCGACACAAAGGGAACCAGCAGACCTGCCGCAAGACGAACCTTCCCATTTTAAAAAAGGAGGAGACGACCATGTCCAAGCCATATCGTGATTTTGAACCCAAATGGTACCACGGCGAGGTACCACCCACATCCTACCGCTCCATTTTCAAATGGGGCGCGCCGGATCAGATCAAACCGCCCAAGGAATCGCTTTATAAGCTGGTGAAGGAAAAATTCGGGCTGACGGACGCGGACTTTGACCACTATACGGAAAATTTGGGCCTGGACGCAGTGCGGTTCGATCTGCCCTGCACCATGGAACAACGCCGCTTGGATGCGTTTCGGGACATCGTGGGTGCGGAATATGTGCGCACGGACGATTACGCGCGCCTTTCCGTTGCATACGGCAAGACCATGTACGATATCCTGCGCCTGCGCAATCAAGTGGTGGAAAACGTACCGGACGCCGTGCTTTATCCGGATACAAAGGAACAGATCGAGCGAATTGTGGCTTACTGCGCGCAGGAAAAGATACCGGTTTATGTCTATGGCGGCGGCTCGTCCGTCACACGGGGCGTGGAGTGCATGAAAGGCGGTATTTCGCTGGATATGCGCCTGCGCTTTAACAAAGTGGTCGCCTTCAATGAAGTGGACCAGACCATCACCGTAGAAGCGGGTATGAGCGGCCCGAAGCTGGAGGACACGCTCAACAACGCTCCCCGGACGCTGGGCGCAAAGCGGACGTACACCTGCGGCCATTTTCCGCAGAGCTTTGAGCATTCCTCCGTGGGCGGCTGGGTCGTCACGCGGGGCGCGGGGCAGAACAGCACCTACTACGGCTGCATCAGCGATATTGTGATGGGACAGGAGTATGCCACGCCCATCGGACACGTCAAAACGGATACTTACCCGCGCAAGGCCACCGGGCCGGACCTGGGGCAGATCATGATGGGCGGCGAGGGCGCGTTCGGCGTGCTGACGCATGTGACGCTTAAGGTGTTCCGCCATATGCCGGAGACGGTCAAGCGCTTTTCCTATATGTTCCGGGATTGGGAGACGGCCCAGGCGGCCGCGCGGGAGATCATGCAGAGCGAGGCGGGTTTTCCTTCGGTGTTCCGTCTGTCGGACCCGGAGGAGACGGAGATCATGATGCGCATGTACGGTGTGGACGAAAGCCCGCTGCGGCACCTGTTTGATATGAGGGGTTTCAAAACGGGTGAGATGTGCCTGTATCTGGGCTTCACCAACGGAGAGAAGGGGTTTTCCCAAAACTGCGCGCGGAACGTAGCGCGAGTGTGCCGCAAATTCGGCGGTATGAGCCTGACGGGCTTTGTGACGAAAAGCTGGGAGCACGGCCGTTTCAGCGACCCATACCTGCGGGACACGCTGCAGGATTTCGGCCTTGTCATCGAGACCATGGAATGCAGCGTCAACTGGAGCAATATGAGCAGCGTACATGCGGATGTGCGCGCCTATTGCCATTCTCGCCCCAACACGATCTGCATGACGCATATGTCCCATGTTTACCCCCAGGGAGCGAACCTGTATTTTATTTTTCTGGCAAAGATGAGCAGCCTGGAGGAATTTAAGGCCTACCATGCGGGAATTCTGGACGCCATTCAGAAGAGCGGCGCAGCTATGAGCCACCACCACGGCATCGGCAAAATGTTCGGTCCATGGCTGGAAGGGGCAGTGGGGCGGAATGAATATGGAGTCATCCGCGCGCTCAAACAGTACTTTGACCCTGACAATATCATGAATCCGGGCGGCACACTGGGACTGGATGTGCCGCAGGAGGAAAAGCGTTTTCTGAAGGCGCTGTGAACGTGGTCCGGCAACTGTTTTAAATGGTCAAAAAAAGACAAGAAAGAGCCCATCAAAATTACTTTTGAGGGGCTCTTTTCCCGGAAACAGTTGAATATTGTGAAGATGCGTTGTATACTGTTTTTTGTATGAAAGAGGAGAAAAGCCCGGGCACCGGGATGGAAGAGGAGACGCATCAATGGGCCAGCAGGAAGAAACAAGAAGCATCGCGGCACATGATTCCCTGACCAAGATTTATAATTTTACCGCGTTTTGCGAGTCGTCCCGCAAGTATCTTCTGGGCGCGGGTGCGGGCCGCAGCATGGGCGTGATCTATGCAAACATTATTGATTTCAAGTCCGTAAATGAACTGTATGGTCTGCCGGAGGGCGACCGTATGCTGGGCGCCTTTGCAGATTTTTTGAAGCATCTGCCGCGGACCCGTGTCTGCGGCCGTATTTTTTCGGATAATTTCCTGTGCCTGTTTGAGCGAACGCCCGGCGTGGACCTGTACGATGAAGCGTTGGGCTTTGCAGGAGCGGTAGAGCGGTTCCTTGTGGGCCAGCAGCCGTTCCATCCGCGTTCAAAGCCGCAGATCGTTAGTGGCATCAGCGCGCTGGAGGGCGGCGGAGAGGGGCTTTCCGCGGCCATTGACGGTGCGAATATCGCGCACAAGGAGGCAAAAAAGCAGTACCGCACGGCCTGCGCTGTGTTTGATGAAGCACTCAAAGACGAGATGGCGCGCGCCATCCGTTTGCAGGCGGACCTGCAGGCGGCGCTGGAACGGGAGCAGTTCACTTTTTATTTGCAGCCCAAGGTAAACCTGCGCACGGGGCGTGTAGCGGGGGCGGAGGCTCTGGCCCGCTGGAAAAAACCGGACGGCACTGTGGCGGGCCCGGCGGAGTTTGTGCCGCTTTTGGAGCGCACGGGAAATGTGGAACAGCTGGATTTCATGATTTACGAGCAGGTATGCCGTTATCTGTGCGGGAGGCAGGCAGGGGACAGCATCGTTGTCCCCGTGTCCGTAAATGTGTCCCGCGCCCATCTGAAGGATGCGGATTTTGTCCAAAAGGTAAAACAGCTGCTGATGCGGTATGGCGTGCATCCGTCCTTAATGGAATTCGAGCTGACAGAGACCATGCTGGCGGAATCCATGGAAGAGGCGGCGGCTGTAATCCGCGGCCTGCGCGCACTGGGCTGCAAGGTGTCCATTGACGATTTCGGTACAGGCTATTCCGCGCTCAACCTGCTCAAGGAACTGGAGTTTGATATCCTGAAGCTGGATGGCAGCTTTGTTTCGGGCGCTGCAGCGGAAGGCTATAAAAGCGATGTGATCCTGCGCAATATCATCCGCATGGCGGATGAGCTGTACATGACGGTGCTCTGCGAAGGGCTGGAGACGGCCGGGCAGGTGGAACGGCTGAATACGTTCGGCTGTACGCTGGCACAGGGCTACTATTTTGCACAGCCGATGCCTGCGGAAGCGTTCGAAGCGTTCGTACAGAAGGCGGGCGGCTATTGTGCGCTGCCGTGGGGCGGCGCAGATGGCGCGCAGCGGCTGCCTGATTACTGTGAAGCGTCCGCCCTGACGGACAGCGCCGTGCGTTCCATCACTCATTCGCTGTTTGACGCAGTGCCCTGTGCCGTGGCCGGCGTGGACCCTTCCAGCCGGCAGCTGCTGTTTGCAAACGAGCAGTTGTTCTCGCTGTGCGGGTATCCGCGCGGACAGATGGCGGAAATGGAGAAAGCATTTTTTGCCCATATTGCCACAGAGCAGGAGAAAGCCCGCCTTTATGCGGAAATGCGCCGTCAGTTCGGTACGGCGGGCCGGTGCGACACCAAGCTCCCGGTTCGCCGGGCAGATGGCAGCGTGATATGGGTACGCATGACGGCAACATATGCGGGCAGTCCGGAATGGGGCCGCTATCTGCTGTGCTTTTTCTACGATATCACCCGGGAGCAGACGGGAACGGCCGCAAAGTCACGCGAGATCAAGCAGCTTTCTGAGGAGCGGGACTTTTATGCGGAGATGCTCAGCAGCATCCCGTGTGCCGTCGCACAGTTCCGGGCCGAGGCGGACGGACGGTACCATGCCATTCATACGAATCTGGCCGGGGCACGGATACTGGGATACGAAAGCCTGGAGGACTTCTGGAGCCAGCCGGACCCGAATGTCCTCTCGTGCGTTCATCCGGACGACAGGCGCGGTGCGTTGGGCAATCTGTCCCGGCTGCGCCGCCCGGGCGACGCGCGCAGCTTCGAGTGCCGGCTGGTGCGCCGCGATGGTTCGGCGTGCTGGGTATCCGGGACGCTTCAGATGCTGTCCGGCCCGGAGGGGTCCGTCATTCAAGTGGTGTTTTTGGATTTTACCAGCAGGCATGCGCTGCAAACACGGTTCGTGCATCACTACAAGCGTTTGGCGCGTGTGCTGGGGCAGGTCCTGTTTGAATATGAATACGGCACGGACATGCTTACCTTTACCGGCGCTTCAGAATCGGGCTTGGAACTGCCGGAGCGCGCGCCGGCTTTCCTCGCCGAAGTCCATGCCGGGCGCTTTCCCCAGCCGTTCGCATCTTATGCGGCCTGTATCGCACAGGCGCTGGAGGAGGACGGCGATGACGTGTGCGGTGCGGAACGCCGGATCGAACTACCCGGCGGCGGGATATGGGTGCGCGTTTCACTGGTGGCGGTGCGCGGCAGCAGCGGCGCAAAAGAGAGTGCTGTGGGCTGTATCATGGATGTCACGCCCCAGCACGAGGACCGGGCACGCCTGCTGCGCCTGACGCAGACGGACGGCCTGACGGGCGTTTTGAACAAGCGCACGACAGAGCAGCGGTGCCGTGCGCTTTTGGAGAACGCTCCCAGTGAAAAACCATTTGCACTGCTTTTGCTGGATGTGGACAACTTTAAGCAGACGAACGACCGTTACGGCCATCCAAAGGGAGACGCAGTGCTGCGCTGTCTGGGTGAAAATCTGTCCGGACTGTTCCGCCGGGACGATGTGGTGGGCCGCATCGGCGGGGATGAATTTTTGATGATGATGCCGGGCGCGGGCGGCGAACAGGCGGTGGGACGCGCACGGAAGATCGCGCAGGAAATGTGCCGCTCCGTAAGCGCGCAATGCGGCGTGGACGTCTCCGGCAGCATCGGTGTTGTTTTGTCGAAGCCGGGAGCCTGCGCTTATGAAGAACTGCTGCGAAGAGCAGATTCCGCGCTGTATGCCGCAAAGGCGGAGGGCAAGGGATGCTACCGCGTATACGGCGGCGCGTGATGCGTGCGCGTCAGTTTCCGCCGGCTATCAGCATATCGATGTATGCGCCGATCTCCTGTGCGCTATACAGCCCCGCTGCGCGTACCTTTTCCCGCAGCATGCCCGGCAGGCTCTCATAATAGGCCCGCACGGAAGAATCCTCACGCAGGGCTGCTTCAAACACAGAGTCGTTGTCTCCAAGATAAATGAACATAAAAAATCACCTCGGCCTATTATAGGCCGGGGTGATTTCATTCATGCGTGTCCCGCGCGCCGGCGGGCGTTTTTTGTTACGGGGCAAAGCAAACACGGGGGACACTTGTGAAAAATTTACAGCATTTCACAGATGGTGCCACCGCCGCGCACCAGCTCTCCGTCGTACAGTACGGCGGCCTGGCCGGGGGCGGGGGCACGCTGCGGCTCGTCAAAGCGCAGCGTCACGCTGCCGTTTTCCGCGGCTTCCACCGTGCAGGACGCCGCCGCTGCGCGGCTGCGCACCTTTACGCCGTAGCGCTCCCCAGGCAGGATGGGCCGGCCGTCCGCGCGCGCGGCGTCTGTCAGTACTATGCCGGAAAAAAATTCATCGCCGCCGCGGGCAAGCTCCACGTCGCCGTTCGGGCGGATGCGCCGCACGAACAGAGGAGTGCCGTAGGCGATATTCAGGCCCTTGCGCTGCCCTACGGTGTAATGCCACACGCCCTTATGGGGGCCGAGGTCCTCGCCGTCGGGACCGATGAAGCGGCCCTGCAGGGGAACAAGGCCGCGTGCGGCGATATAGGCGGCATAGTCGCCGTCCGGAATGAAGCAGATCTCCTGGCTGTCCGGCGCATCCGCGCTGGCAAGCTGCGCGGACGCGGCCATCTCGCGGATATCGGACTTTTCAAACTCGCCGACAGGCAGGCACAGGCGGGCCAGAATATTCTGGGGCAGCCCGTACAGCATGTAACTCTGGTCGCGCTCCGGGCTGACGGCGGCGCGTACATAGTAAAGGCCGTTCTCCTCTGTTACGCGGGCGTAATGCCCTGTTGCGATATAGCGGATGCCCAGGCGGTCGGCCACACGGGCCAGCGCCGCGAATTTGACGCGGGGATTGCACAGCACGCAGGGACTGGGCGTGAGCCCGGCGCAGTATTGCGCGCAGAACGGTTCCACCACCTGCTGTTCGAACTCTTCTGTACAGTCCTCCACGATAAGCGGTACACCCAGCTGGCGCGCCACTGTCTGAGCGGCCCGCACGGCCGCGTCGTGAGCAGGAGAAAAGCGGATGACCACCGCCTGCACGTCAAAGCCCTGGTCGCGCAGGATCTGGATGCACACCGAGGAATCCACGCCGCCGGAAAGCGCGACAAGGACCTTGTCCTGCTCTTCGAAGGTGCCGAAGCTGCTGCCGCAGCAGATTTCATCCGTCATGGGGAAAACTCCTTTTATGCTTTTTCAAAGATATCGAAAAAAACCGGCTGCCCGGCCGCGCGCGAAAGCGCACGACCGGGCTGCGGTCCATTCGTTTTTACGGTGGGAGAAGGGGAACTATGCCTCGCAGGCACAGGCGTGGCAATCCTCTTCCAGCTTGCCTACAATCGGCTCGGGGTCCACGCCCTGGCGACGGTAGTAATCGGCCAGAGCGGCCTTCACCGCCTGCTCGGCCAGCACACTGCAATGCAGCTTCACGGGGGGCAGGCCGTCCAGCGCTTCCACAACGGCTTTGTTTGTCAGCTTCAGCGCCTCGTCGATGGTCTTGCCCTTGATCATCTCGGTGGCGATGCTGGAAGTGGCGATGGCTGCGCCGCAGCCGAACGTCTTGAATTTTACGTCGGTGATGACGTTGTTGTCAATCTTCAAAAACATCTTCATGATGTCGCCGCACTTGGGATTGCCGACTTCTCCCACGCCATCCGCGTTCTCAATCTCGCCCACATTGCGCGGGTTCGCAAAATGGTCCATCACTTTTGCACTATACATAATCCTTTGTCCTTCTTTCCGGAAATTCACATCTTAAAATCATGCGCGCCACAGCGGGCTGCGCTGGCGCACGGCGGGCACGACCTCATCCAGCGCGTCGCACACGGCCTTCGCGTCATCCATCGTGTTCTGCACGCCGAAGCTGATGCGCAGGCTGCAATGAGCGATCTCGTGGGGCAGGCCGATGGAAAGCAGCACGTGGCTGGGGTCCAGGCTGCCGGAGGCGCATGCCGAGCCGGAGGAGGCACAGACGCCGCGCATGTCCAGCATCAGCAGCAGGCTTTCGCCCTCGGCCGCAGTAAAGCTGGCGTTCACATTGTTGGGCAGGCGTTTGCTGCCGTCCAATGGGCCGTTCACTTTTACCTGGGGCATCTTCTGAATATGCTCCAGCACATAGTCGCGCATCCGGGCAAGCCGTGCGCGCTTTTCGTCAAGGCCGTTCACTGCGGCCTCCAGCGCTGTGGCCAGGCCGACGATGCCCGCGAGGTTTTCAGTACCCGCGCGGCGTCCGCGCTCCTGCGCGCCGCCGTCCAGAAAATTCAGCGGCATCACGCCGCGGCGGATATACAGCGCCCCCACGCCCTTCGGTCCGTTGAACTTGTGGGCTGAAAGGCTCAGCATATCGACAGGCAGCGCATGGCAGTCAATGGGCACAGCACCCACAGCCTGCACCGCGTCGGTGTGGAACCACACGCCGTGCTTGCGGCATACTGCGCCGATTTCCTCGATGGGCTCGATGGTGCCGATCTCGTTGTTTGCAAACATAATGGTCACAAGCGCTGTGTCCGGCCGGATGGCGGCTTCCACATCGGCGGGGGAGACAAAGCCCTCCGCGTCTACGGGCAGGTAAGTCACCTCAAAGCCTTCGCGTTCCAGCGCCTGCATGGAGTGCAGCACGGCGTGATGCTCGATACAGCTTGTGATCAGGTGCTTTTTGCCCTGCTTTGCAAATTTGTGCGCCGTGCCCTTGATGGCCCAGTTGTCGGCCTCGGAGCCGCAGCTCGTGAAAAATACCTCGCCGGTATCGCAGCCCAGCGCGCGGGCCACCTTTTCACGCGCGGCGGCCAGTGCGTCGCCCGCCGCTGCGCCGACGGAATAAAAGATGCTGGACGGGTTGCCGTATTGTTCGCAGAAATAGGGCGCCATGGCGTCGAAAACAGGTTTCGACACAGGCGTGGTGGCGGCGTTGTCCACATAGATGATATTGCTCAAAGTTTTCACCTTGCCTTGTTTTTGAATGGCCGCTGCCCGCAGACAGTTAGGAGCAGTGTGTCCGGCCTTTCTATAATATATACTATTTTGGTGTGGTTTGCAACAGGCAATTGGAAAAAATTTATATATTCCGGCAGCTTTTTTGCCGATATTATTTATACTGGGCCGCCGCCTGCACGGCAAGCTCGTCGCACCGTTCGTTTTCCGGGTGCCCGGCGTGGCCCTTTACCCAATTGTAATGAAAGGTGTGGCCCTCGCACAGGTCCAGCAGGTGCGCCCACAGGTCGCTGTTCAGCGCAGGCTTTTTGTCGCTTTTTACCCAGCCGCGGGCGCGCCAGCCCTTGGCCCAGCCTTTGGAAAGGCCGTCCATCACATATTTGGAATCACTGCAGAAGGTGATGTCGCAAGGCTCTTTGAGCTGTTCCAGCGCGCGGATGATACCCATCAGCTCCATGCGGTTATTGGTGGTCTCCGCCTCGCCGCCGGAGATCTCCTTGCGCACGCCTTTGTATTCCAGAATGGCGCCCCAGCCGCCCGGCCCCGGGTTGCCGCTGCACGCGCCGTCGGTGTATATCGTGATCTTTTTCATAAAAACGCTCCGTATTCTCATAAACTCATAACAGACTCTACCATTATAGAGAAAACCAGGCGGCCATGCAAGTGGCAGCAGAGCGGCCCGTGCCGGAACGCTGGCGATAAAAACGAAGCACTCTGTGCGAATAATGCGGTATTTTTTATCCAATACTCACAAAGCATGATGGCAAAACTTGACAATACTACCCAAAAACGGTATTATTTAGAATAACAATAACCGCATTCAGGCGACGTTTTATAAAGCCGTCCGGCGGGCCGTTTTATGCATGGGGCATCCCATTGTCCGGCCGGGCCGTTTTATTTTTAAATATTTGCGGGGTATCCCGCTGATAAAAAACGAAAATAAAAAAGAATTCCCGCAGATGCGCGGCGAAAAGTGGCCTGCCCGTGAACAACGGCAGGGCTTCTTTGCAGCGCGCGGGAAATGGAGGAACGAATGGAAAATAATCAAAAAGCATCCCAGCCGCGCGCGCCCAGAGCGTCCAAGGCGGCAGCCCCCGGCGTGTCCGGCACGCGCCAGAACACTGCGGCCCCGGCGGCGAAGCCGGCAGCTTCCCAGACGGGCGCGGTCCCTGCGGCTGCGCCGAAGCCCGCGCGCAGGCCGTACCACCCGCGCCGCCGCAGGCCCGCTGCTGCAAGCGCCGGCATCCCGGCTGTCCCGGTCAAGATCATGCCGTTGGGCGGTCTGGGCGAGGTTGGCAAGAACATCACTCTGTACGAGTGTCAGGGCGACATGATCCTCGTGGATTGCGGCATCGTGTTCCCGGACAGCGACATGTTCGGGGTGGACCTTGTCATTCCGGATTTCACCTATGTTGTCCAGAATAAGGACCGCATCAAGGGCGTTGTTATCACACACGGCCATGAAGACCACATCGGCGGCCTGCCCTACCTGCTCAAAGAGGTCAATCTGCCCATTTATGCCACGCGCCTTACCATCGGGCTCATCACCAACAAGCTGGAAGAACACGGGCTGGTGCGCAGCACAAAAATGGTGGAGATCGCTCCGCACCAGAAGTTCAAGCTGGGCTGCTTCACCGTGGAGCCCATCCACGTGAACCACTCCATCCCCGACGCGGTGGCTCTGGCCATCACATGCCCTGCGGGGACCATCATCCAGACGGGCGATTTTAAAATCGACTACACGCCTATTTCCGGCGGCCCGACGGATCTTGTCACCATTGCCGAATACGGCGAGCACGGCGTTTTGGCCCTGTTGTCGGATTCCACCAACGCCGAGCGTCCGGGCTTCACGGCCACCGAACAGAAGGTGGGCGCCAGCATGGAGGCCCTGTTCAGCCGCGCGGGCAAAAAGCGCATCATCATCGCCACGTTCGCCTCGAACCTGTACCGCGTGCAGCAGCTCATCGACCTTGCCGTAAAGGCAGGCCGAAAGGTGGCCGTGTCGGGCCGCAGCATGGTGAACAACACTCAGATGGCGCTGGAGCTGGGCTATCTGCACGCTCCGGAGACTGTTCTCATCGATATTGAGGACATCAACAAATATCCGCCGGAGAAGATCGTGCTCATCACCACGGGCAGCCAGGGGGAACCGCTCAGCGCGCTGTCCCGCATGGCTGCTGCCAGCCACCGCAACGTGCGTGTGGGCGAGGGCGATTTTATCATCATCTCGGCAAACCCTATTCCGGGCAACGAAAAAATGGTGACGAAGGTCGTCAACGGCCTTTTGAAGCTGGGGGCCGAGGTCATCTACGAATCCATGTATGACGTGCATGTTTCGGGCCACGCCTGCCAAGAGGAACAGAAGCTGATGCTCACGCTGGCAAAGCCACAGTTCTTCCTGCCTGTGCACGGCGAATACAAGCATCTGAAAAAGCACGCCCAGACGGCTGCTGCCGTCGGCATTCCGGAAAAGAATATTTATATCGGTGAGAATGGCGACTGTGTGGTACTCTCCGCCGACGGCCTTACCGTGGGCGAGCCGGTGCCCGCAGGCGCGGTGATGGTGGACGGCCTGGGCGTGGGCGACGTAGGCAACGTGGTCCTGCGGGACCGCCGCCACCTCTCTGAGGATGGCCTTGTTATCGTTGTGGCTACCATTGACGCCCGCACGGGCGAAGTATTGGCCGGGCCGGACCTTGTGTCCCGCGGGTTCGTCTATGTGCGTGAGAGTGAAAAGCTGCTGGACGACGCCCGCGACCAGGTGCGCGATGTGCTGGGCCGCATGAGTGCGGCGGACAAGCGCGATTTCGGCAGCGTCAAAACGCGTATCCGCGAGACGGTGTCCGCCTTTTTGTACCGCAAGACAAAGCGCAGCCCCATGATTCTGCCCATTTTGATGGAGGTATGAGGCGCGCCGCAGCGGCGGCGCTTGAGAAAAGAGGAGGCACGGCATGAAAAAACGATTTGTGGCGCTTGACGCGACCGTCATCATCCTGTCCGCGGCTTGCATCGCGCTGTGCGTTGCGCTGGCGCTGGTGAAGCCCACTTACCTTGTTTTTGTCGCGGGCGTGCTGCTCGTTGTGGGCATCGTGGTCGGGCTGAACATCCGCTGGTTCCGGCACAGGCTGGCGCGTCTGCTGCACGGCGCTTCGGATGCATCCAGCGCGGCGCAGGGAAGTTTTGCCGTCATGAGCGTCCCGGTCGTTATCCTCACAGGCGGCAGCGTGGCGTGGTACAACGATGCGTTCCGTGACGACGTAATGGGCGGCAGGGACGTGTGTCTGCTGCCTATGTCAAAGGTGGTCCCGGCGTTCATGCCGGCGCTGGCGAAAGAAAAGACGGGCCAGAACATCGAGTTCGGCGGCCAGCGTTATTCCGTGTACGGCAGCGGCGTGGAGGCGGGCGACGGCCTGTTCGTGGCCTATTTCGTCAACAATACCACGCTCAAGCGGCAGGCGGGAGAGTATCTTGCCACACGCCCTGCGGTGATGCTCATTGCCGTGGATACCTACGACGAGATCCTCAAGGAAATGAAAGAGAGCGACCGCGCCCGCGTAGCGGGCGAGATCGATCTGGCGCTGGAACAGTTCATCGGGGCCACCACGGGCTTTCTGCGGCGCATCAGCGCCTCGCGGTATATCGCTGTGGTGGAAGAGCGCCATATGCAGGAGATCGTTAAAAACCGCTTTTCCATCCTGGATAAAGTGCGTGAGATCGGCGAAGAGGCGGGCACCGTGACGCTCTCCATCGGCGTAGGGCGGCTGGCTGCCACACTGCGCGAGGGCGAGGCCATGGCTGTGCAGGCGCTGGATATGGCGCTGGGACGCGGCGGCGACCAGGCCGCCGTCAAAAGTGCCGAGGGCTTTGAGTTCTACGGCGGTGTGTCCCGCAGTGTGGAAAAGCGCAGCAAGGTGAAAAGCCGCATCATCGCCTCCGCTATCAAGGATCTGATGGCACAGAGCGAAAGCGTGCTGATCATGGGCCACCGCGCGTCCGATTTGGACGCTTTGGGTTCCGCCGTCGGTATGCTGCGCTTTGCGAAGCTGTGCGGCAAACCCGCCGCCGTGGTGGTCAACGAGCGCCAGAGCCTCGCGGCAAACCTCATTGAGGAATTCCGCCGCGCTGGCTGCGGGGATGATTTTATCGAACCAGACGAAGCGGAAAAATGCATTGATAAAAACACGCTGCTGGTGATCGTGGATACGCATCTGAAGGCCATTTTGGAAAGTCCGGAACTGTACAGGGCGGCAAAAACCGTAGTCGTTATCGACCACCACCGAAAATGTGTGGGCCACATTGACGACAGTGTAGTATTCTATCACGAACCTTATGCTTCCAGCGCATCCGAGCTGGTGAGCGAGCTGCTCCAGTACATCGACATGACCAAGGAGAACCGCCTTACGCCGCTGGAAGCGCAGGCGCTGCTGGCAGGCATCATGCTGGACACGCGCAATTTCTCGCTGCACACGGGCGTGCGCACGTTCGAGGCAGCCGCTTACTTACGGCGCATGGGCGCGCAGACGCAGGCAGTGAAGAAACTGTTCAATTCGTCGTTTGAAAGTTATGCCTACAAGGCGCAGCTTGTCACGGACGCGGAAATCTATATGGGCTGTGCCGTCGTGTTTTCCGACAGCGTGCCCGCGGAGCTCAGCGTCGTAGTGCCCCAGGCCGCCAACGACCTGCTTACCATCAACGGTGTGGAGGCCAGCTTTGTGGCGGTGGATAACGGCGCGCAGGTGTCGGTGTCCGCCCGCAGTATGGGCGATGTGAACGTGCAGGTCATTATGGAAAAGCTGGGCGGCGGAGGCCATTTGACAATGGCGGGCGCGCAGCTGCGAAATGCATCGCTGGAAGAGGCAAAGCGCCGGCTGCTGGACGCAATCTCTGAATACCGTGAAAGCCAGCGGACGGAGAAGCAGAAGAACAGCTGAATGCAAAACGGTATGCCCGGCGCGCGGTTTCTCCGTGCGCCGGATGTATTTTCCGGGCAAACCGCTTGCCTTTCCCGCACAAAATTGGTATAGTTGTTTCGGTTGCAAAAATATCCGGCCCGCGTTTTCTCCGCCGTGAGCAGAGGGGCGCGGGGCCTGCAATACACACAGGGAGGTCTGCACCATGAAGGTAGTGCTCAAACAGGACGTAAAGTCCATCGGCAAGAAAGACGAACTGCACGAGGTATCGGACGGCTACGCCCGCAATTATCTGCTGCCCCGCGGCCTTGCCGTGCCCGCCGACGCGGCGGCCGTCAACGAGGTAAGGACAAAAGCAGCGGCCAGCGAGCATCATGCAGCGGAGGAGCTGGCCAACGCGCAGGCGCTGGCCAAAAAGCTGAATGGGCAAATCGTCGCCATCAAGGCCAAGGCGGGCCAGGGCGGGCGCCTGTTCGGCTCCGTCACCTCCAAGGACATCGCCGCCGCGCTCACACAGAAAGTGGGCGAGCCGGTGGATAAGCGCAAGATCGTATTGGACGGCGACATCAAAAACTTCGGTTCCTATGAGGTCGAGGTAAAGGTATATCCCAAGGTGACGGCGAAGCTGACCGTCAAGGTGGAGGAATAAGCGGCCGCGCGGCCGCAGGAGATTTTCGGAATAGGGAAAGGAGGGCCCGCAATGCCCGCGAATAACCGCAGCGCTGTTTCCGGCGGGCTCAACCTGTCGCTGGAATCACTCGGCGTAAACCTGCCGTACAGCATGGAGGCCGAACAGGCTGTGCTGGGCGCGGCGATCCTGGACGCAGACATCATTCCCAAAATGGTGGAGACGCTGCGCCCGGAGATGTTTTACGCCCGCCAGAACGGCGAGATATTCTCCGAGATCGTGCGCCTGTTCACAGGCAGCGCGCCCGTGGATTTTGTCACGCTTCTGGCGGCGGTGCAGGATGCCGCTGTTTTTGAGACCGAGGACGCGGCCAAGGTCTACCTGACCCAGCTGGCTGAAACGGTGCCCTCGCTTTCGCATACGGACACCTATGTGAAGATCATCGCGGAAAAATACCGCGTGCGTCAGCTGATGAATGCGGCCAAGACCATTCTGGAGCAGACAGGAGAGGAAACAGACGCCGACCTGCTGCTGGAGAGCGCGGAACAGAAAATTTATGAAATTCGCTCGGGACGCGATTCCACGGCGCTCACGCCCATCAGCAGCGTCATCATCGACACCTATGCTCATCTGCAGGAGATCTCCGGTCCCAATAAAGATAAATATCTGGGCATCCCCACAGGCTTTAATTATCTGGACACCATGCTCACGGGCCTGGGCCGTTCGGACCTGATCATCCTCGCGGCCCGTCCCGGCATGGGCAAAACCTCTTTTGCTCTGAACATCGCGACCAACGTGGCGAAAAAGCAGAATGTGCCCGTGGCCGTGTTCAGCCTTGAAATGACAAAGGACCAGCTCGTCAGCCGCATCCTCTCCAGCGAGGCGGCCATCGACAGCCAGGCCTTCCGCACCGGCGGGCTCTCCACGGCGGACTGGGAGGACCTGGCCCGCGCGTCCGAGGTGCTGGCCAAGACCCATATTTATCTGGACGATACGTCGAACATCACCATCCCGGAGATGAAGGCGAAGATCCGCCGCATCAATCAGGACCCGGCGCGCCCGGACATCGGGCTGCTCATCATCGACTATCTGCAGCTTATGAGCACGGGCAAGCGCACAGAGAACCGCGTGCAGGAGATCAGTGAGATCACCCGTAACCTGAAAATCATGGCAAAAGAGCTGAATGTGCCGGTCATTGCACTGAGCCAGCTTTCCCGAAGCGCGGAGAAGAACCGCACGGACCACCGCCCGGTGCTGAGCGACCTTCGAGATTCCGGTTCCATCGAGCAGGACGCGGACGTGGTGCTGTTTTTGTACCGCGACGCCTATTACGACAACGGCGAGGAAGCCGACGCCACCACAGCCGAATGCATCGTGGCCAAAAACCGCCACGGCGAGGTGGGGAAGGTGGATCTGGGCTGGGACGGCGCGCACACCCGATTCACCAACGTGGACTATGCCCATGGATGAGTTTGAAGCCCGCGCCGGGGCCTATATTTCCCAACATCAAATGCTGCAAAAAGGGGATACTGTTATCGTGGCGCTCTCCGGCGGGGCGGATTCGATGGCATTATTCCATTTTTTGTTTTCCGTGCAGAATGTGTGGGGGCTGCGCCTGCGCGCGGCGCATGTGAACCACGGCCTGCGCGGCGCGGCCGCAGACGGGGACGCCGCCTTTGTGCGCGCCCAATGTGCGGCGCGAGGCGTTCCGCTGGATGAGACGCTGCTCTCGCCGCCTCAAAACGCGGGCGAGGAATGGGGCCGGCAGGAACGGTACGCTTTTTTTGCACGGTTGGCACAGGCGCACGGCGCGAAGGTCGCAACGGCGCACACCTGCTCCGACAACGCCGAAACGGTTCTGTTCAATCTGGCCCGCGGCAGCGCGGCCCGCGGAGCCGCGGGCATCCCGCCTGTGCGCGGGCCGTATGTGCGCCCGTTGCTGTGGGCGCAGCGGGCGGATGTCCTGGCTTATCTGGCGCGCTGCGGCGTGCCGCATGTGACGGACGCCACCAATGATACGGACGCGTACGCCCGCAACCGCATCCGCCACGGCGTGCTGCCCGCTCTGGAGCGCGCGCACCCGGGCGCCGCGCGCAGCATAACGCGTTTTGCCGCCGAGATGTCCGCGGTGGCGGATTATCTGGAGGAACAGGCTGGAGCGCTGCTGGAACAGGCGTGCGTGCCCCGAGCTGTGTATTTGCCGGGAAATATCCCGGACGCTTACTGTGCGCAGACGCTGGCTGCGGCGCCCGCGGCCGTGCGGCATACGGCGCTGGCCCGGCTCATCGCGGCCGCAGCGCCGCAGCAGAAAATGAGCCTTGTTCCCGAGGCGGACGCGCTTTTGGCAAAAGGCGAGGGTGCGGTGCAGCTCTGTGAGGGCGTATGGCTTTCCGTGCGGCAGGGGCTGCTGGACGTCGGCCCCCGGCCGGAGCCGCCGCGCGGAGAGGCCGGAAGCTGGCGGCAGCCGTTTGCGCCGGGTGTTTTTGCCGCGCCGGGCGGGCTTTTGGTAGAGGTTCAGCTGGTCAATTATGAAAAAATGGTTAATTCTGAGAAAGATGTGAGAAACCTCTTAAAATTTTGCGCGGATTATGGTAAAATACAGGATAATCCGTGTTTCCGCACACGCCGCCCGGGCGATAGGTTCCGCCCTGCGGGACGCGGTGTGACAAAACCGTTGAAAAAGCTGTTTTCGGAACAAAGGGTGCCGCCCGCGGCGCGTGACGCCCTGCCGGTGCTCGCCAGCGGCGGCACAGTCTTATGGGCAACGGGCTTCGGTTTTGCCGAGGGCCTGGCCCCGGATGAATTTACAAAAACCGCTGTGACGGTCACGGCACGGCAGATGGAGGAAGTAACATGAACGACAATATGAGAGAGGACGTTCTGCGCGTCCTGCTCAGCGAGGATGAAATCCGCGAAAAGGTGCGGGAGCTGGGCGGCAAGATCACGGCGGATTACAAAAAAAGCAACCTGATGCTGGTGACGGTGCTGAAAGGCGCCGTGGTGTTTCTGGCGGATTTGATGCGTCAGATCGACGTACCTGCCGAGATCGACTTCATGGTTGTGTCCAGCTATGGCTCCGGGGTCAAATCCAGCGGCGTCGTGAAGATCGTAAAGGATCTGGACGTCCCCCTCGCGGGCAAGGATATTCTGATCGTTGAGGATATCCTGGACTCCGGCCTCACGCTCAGCTATATCAAGGAGCTGCTGGAGAGCAGGGGGCCGCGCTCCATCCGCATCGCCACGCTGCTGGATAAACCCAGCCGCCGCAAGGTTGACCTGCAGGCGGATTACATCGGCTTCTCGGTGCCGGACGAGTTCGTCATCGGCTACGGGCTGGATTACGATGAAAAATACCGCAATCTGCCGTACATCGGCATTCTGAAACCCGAGGTCTATTCCGTATAAGCGGACGGCCCGGCGCACCGCGGCGGTGCGAGCGTATTTAAGGCAGGCGCGCCGAAGAAGCCTCCTTCAGGAGTGAAACTGATTTGAATAAAAACCGGAAAAGCACAAGCGGGCTGATGATCATCGCCCTGCTGGGCCTCATCATCATGGCGTTCATCCTGTTCAGCACAGGCGGCGATACCCAGACGATGAAATATTCAGAGGTCATTGATTATTTTGAACAGGGCAAGGTGTCCGAGTTCGTGCTCAATATGAAAAACGGGGCCATGCAGCTTACGCTGACGGAGGAAGCCACGCAGGAGCTGCTGGAGCAGCAGCCGGGCATGACTCTCGGCGGCCAGCAAACGGGCGCTCTGGGCGGCCTGTGGGGCGGTTCGTCATCGGGCGCCGCTTCGGACACGGCAAAACAGGCTGTGCTCACCTATACGCTGCCGTATGCGGGCGAACTGCTGGACAAGGATAATTTGCAGCGCTACCGCGAGATCTATGCCGAAAAGAACGGCGGTGCGGAACTGAAGATGGACCTGCTGCCCGCCACGGAAACGCCGGTCTGGCTGACGATGCTGCCGATGCTGCTGATTTCCGTTCTGCTGATGGCAGGCTTCTACTATTTCATGTACAAGCAGTCCGGCGGGGGCGGCGCGATGAATGTAGGCCGGGCCAAGGTAAAGGACCAGGCCGAGCAGGGCCGTAAGGCCACATTTAAGGATGTGGCCGGCGCAGACGAGGAAAAAGAAGAGCTGCAGGAGATTGTCGAGTTCCTCAAAAATCAGACGAAATTCAACACGCTGGGCGCGCGCATCCCGCACGGCGTGCTGCTGGTGGGCCCTCCGGGCACGGGTAAAACACTTTTGGCCCGCGCCTGTGCGGGCGAGGCGGGCGTGCCGTTCTATTCCATCTCCGGCTCTGACTTTGTGGAGATGTATGTGGGCGTGGGCGCGTCCCGTGTGCGTGACCTTTTCGACAAGGCGAAAAAGACTGCGCCCTGTATCGTGTTCATTGATGAGATCGACGCAGTGGGCCGCCAGCGCGGCGCAGGGCTGGGCGGCGGCCACGACGAGCGTGAGCAGACGCTGAACCAGCTGCTGGTGGAGATGGACGGCTTCGGTGCAAACGAGGGCGTTATCGTGATCGCGGCCACAAACCGCGCGGATATCCTGGATAAGGCGCTGCTGCGTCCGGGCCGGTTTGATCGCCAGGTATATGTGGGCCTGCCTGACATTAAAGGCCGTGAGGAGATCCTCAAGGTGCACACGCGCAACAAGCCGCTCGCGCCGGACGTGGTGCTCAAAACCATTGCGAAATCAACAGCCGGGTTCACAGGCGCAGACCTGGAGAACCTTGTCAACGAGGCGGCGCTGCTTGCAGCGAAGCGCGGGCGCAAAGCCATCACGGAGCAGGACATCGAGGAAGCCAGCATCAAGGTGGTGGCCGGCCCCGAAAAAAAGAGCCGCGTCGTTACCGAGCGGGAAAAGCGCCTGACATCCTACCACGAAGCAGGGCATGCCATCACGCATTATTACTGCGAGACGGCAGACCCCGTGCATGAAATTTCCATTATTCCCCGCGGTGCGGCGGGCGGCTATACCATGAGCCTGCCGGAAGAGGATAAGAACTACGTTACCAAAAAGCAGATGGAGGACAATATCGTTACGCTGCTGGGCGGACGCGTGGCCGAGAAGCTGGTTCTGGACGATATCTCCACAGGCGCGTCCAACGATTTGGAGCGCGCCACGGCCATTGCACGCAGCATGGTGATGCGTTATGGCTTTTCAGAGCGGCTGGGCCCCGTCGTATATGGGAACGAGCCGAGCGAGACGTTTCTGGGCCGAGACCTGAGTGCAGGCCGCGGTTATTCCGAAACAGTTGCCTCTGAGATAGACGCCGAGATCCGCGAGATGCTGGACGAGGCCTATGAGGCGGCGCGTGTGATGCTCAGCGAGCACATCGATAAGCTGCACACCGTGGCCAAAGCGCTGATGGAGCGTGAGAAGCTTTCCGGTGAGGAATTCCGCACACTGATGGAAGGCGGCACACTGCCGCCCTTGGACAAGGACGACGCGCCCCGCGCAGACGCCGAAAAGGCGGAGGACGAAAAAAGCTCCGCACCGCGCCGCAGGGTTTCTGTGCATGTGAAGGAACCGGCTGTGCAGGAGCCTGCCTCTGTGCAGAACGAAACGCCTTCTGCCGAAGAAGCGCCGAAAGAATAAGTACCCGGTCTGTCCGGTGAAAAAGCAGAGAAAAGCCCGGCCCCGCTGAACACGGGGCCGGGCTTTTCTCTGCGGGGAAGGAACAGGCGAAAGCCGGGGCGCGCAATGGGGCTCACAGCGCTGCAAAGGTTTTTATGATCTCAGGCTCCTCCAGTGCGATGGTTCGCCCGGCAAGGTAAGCGAGTGTATTTTCCGCAGGAATGTCGCGGAACGTCACGCTGGCCGCGCACAGCGCTTGGGTTTTAAAGCCGCAGCGGTCGTTCATCCGGCGGCTGCCGTATTTGACGTCGCCCAGAATGGGTGCGCCCAAAAAAGCGAGGTGTGCGCGGATCTGGTGTGTGCGTCCTGTCACGAGCCAGATGCGGCACAGCGCAAACGGCCCTTTTGTCTGCAATATGGCGACGTCGGTAATGATCTCTTTGTAACCCGGCGCGGTTTCGGCACGCACGTCCACCTTATTGTTTTTTTCAAAGTGACGCAGATAAGCTGTGTGGCGGCCCTTGGGCGGCACGCCTGCGGTGATGCAGTAATATTCCTTTTGGAGGAGGTCGCGCCGGATGAGCTCATTCATATCCCGCAGCGCGGCGTAGTTTTTGGCGGCCAGAACAAGGCCCTCGGTGCCACGGTCGATGCGATTGCACAGCGCGGGAGAAAAGGCGGCTTCCGCTGCGGCGTCGTATTCGCCTTTTTCCGCCAGATAGTCGGTGAACAGCTCTACAAGGCTCACGTCACCCGTGCGGTCGGAATGGCACAGCAGGTGGGCGGGCTTGTAGAGCGCGGCGATGTTTTCGTCCTCGTACACTGTGCGCAGAGGCGGGCGTTTTTTATGGGGCAGAGGCCTGGCCGTGGGCGGCGTTGCGGAAAAAAATTCATCGTTGATGTAAAGCTCCACCAGGTCGCCCAAGCAAAGGCGCGTGTCCGGCGCGCCTTTTTTGCCGTTGACCTTGATGCGCTTGTTGCGGAACGCTTTGTAGAGCAGCGATTTCGGCATGCCGGAGGTGACGCTTTCGACAAACCGCGAGAGCCGTGCTCCGTCCTCGTTTTTTCCGGCTGTGAAACGTTTCATGCGCCTTTTCCTCCCGTGCTTTCAAAATTCGTCCTTTTAGTATATAATAATCTCAACCGTTCGTAAAGGAGGAATTGCTTTGGGCGTACATGACGACCACCGCCGGCGTGTATACGAGCGTTTCCTGCGGGAGGGGCTGGCCGGGTTTGAGGAGCATAACGCCATGGAGTTTTTGCTCTTTCTTGCGCGCCCCCGGGGCGATACGAATCCGTTGGCGCATGCGCTGATCGACCGGTTCGGCAGCCTTTCGGCTGTGTTGGACGCGCCCATCGAAGAACTGGAGCGTGTGCCCGGCGTGGGGCATTCCAGCGCCGTCGTGCTCAAATTCATCCCGCAGATGTGCGCATATTATCTGGAGAACAAGACGTCCCACAAAGTGCCGCTTACAAGCGTAGAAGAAGCCAGCGCATTTTTCATGCCGAAATTCTTCGCCCGCACGCAGGAAGCTTTTTATATGGCGGCTGTGGATGACCGCCGCGTGCTGCTGCGCTGCGTGCTCATCTCCGAGGGCAGCGCCAACGCCACGGCGGTTTCCGTGGCGAAAGTGGTCTCCGAAGCACTCAAATGCGGGGCGACGGGCGTGATGCTGGCGCACAACCATCCGCGCGGCATCACACTGCCTTCCAGCAGTGATATGGCTGTCACAAGGGAGATCTACCGTGCGCTCCGGCTGGTGAATATCCAGCTTTTGGAGCATCTGATCTTTGCGGACAATGAATTTCTTTCCTTTGTGCAGAGTAATTATATGGACAGTATCCGTCAGAGCGTGCAGGACTGAGCGCCCGTGCTCCGGTATTCGGATAATAAATATCCCCCGGCGAAGCCGGGGGTATTTCAGATGCGTGCAAAGCCCTATGATACAGGCAGCGCCTCAAGGCGCATAACGGTCTGACACTTGCATAGGATTGTTACTTGCTACCCGC
>Ga0129308_1000260_pt1 | contig 91668 bp, 85 predicted proteins | sample L827metagenome_FD_94440 | JGI IMG/M metagenome (GOLD analysis project Ga0129308, IMG submission 94440) | Ring-tailed lemur group fecal microbial communities from Wisconsin, USA - L827 metagenome | ecosystem: Host-associated > Mammals > Digestive system > Large intestine > Fecal | place: USA...
AAGCTAGTAAGACCCCTTGAAGACGACGAGGTAGATAGGGCAGAGGTGGAAGTGCAGCAATGCATGGAGCTGACTGTCACTAATCGGTCGAGGGCATGACCAGATGGCTGGTTAAAAGGTAAGGAAAGAGACGATGTAAGAAGTTTTCAGTATGTAGTTTTGAAGGCACATGTGCTTTCTTATATAACATTCCTCGATAGCTCAATGGTAGAGCACTCGGCTGTTAACCGAGTTGTTGCAGGTTCGAGCCCCGCTCGGGGAGCTGAAAAAGTCATTCATTATAGAATGATTTTTTTATGCCTTTTCTTCAAAGAAGAGCTAAAAATATCTTCTATTATATGAGGTAAGGATAGATAAAAAAAGTTATGAAAAAATGAAAATTTATCTTGCCAAACTTCCTAAGATATGATAGTATAGATATCGCTGAGGCTCCATGGTCAAGCGGTTAAGACACCGCCCTTTCACGGCGGTAACAGGGGTTCAAATCCCCTTGGAGTCATCGCACGAAAGTGCATAGAATGGCGCAGTAGCCAAGTGGTAAGGCAATGGTCTGCAACACCAGTACGCACCGGTTCAAATCCGGTCTGCGCCTCTAAAGTAACCTCGGAAGTTTTAATTTCCGGGGTTTTTAAAAATCAAAAAATAATTTAAATGATATCAGAGACAATGAAGTTCGGATACAGGCTTCTTGTCTCTTTTTTTGATAAGGAGGATTGGCTGTGGAAAGACCGATGGTAGGAATCATACCTTTAGTTGACAAAGAAAGAGAAAGTTATTGGATGCTGCCGGGCTATATGGAGGGCCTTGCCAGCGAAGGGGCAATTCCTGTTATGCTTCCGTTGACGTCGGATCAGGCGGTATTGGAACAGATTGTCGAAAAATTTGATGGGTTCCTGTTTACGGGCGGCCAGGATGTGTCTCCGGCCATTTATGGAGAAGAGACATTGCCCGTTTGCGGGGATTGCTGTAAGGAAAGAGACGAAATGGAGCGGAAATTGCTGGCTTTGGCCTGGGAGCAGGATAAACCGGTGCTTGGTATCTGCCGGGGCATACAATTTATCAATGCGGTTCTGGGAGGAACATTATATCAGGATCTGCCGTCTCAGAAGCCTTCGGAAGTGGAGCATCATCAATCTCCGCCTTATGATGAGCCGATACATGATGTTAGAATCGTTGAAAATTCCCCTTTACATCGCTTACTTTGTCAGATGAAACTTTCTGTCAACAGCTATCATCATCAAGGGGTCAAAGAGTTGTCGCCTAAATTGGATGCAATGGCTTACTCCACGGATGGGTTGGTCGAAGCCGTATATGCACCGGAAAAGAAATATATATGGGCTGTGCAGTGGCATCCGGAGTTTTCTTTTTTAAAGGACAGTAATAGCAGAAAAATCTTTCAAAGTTTCGTAGAATCAATGAGATAATATCTCAAGTATTTCGATTGCTTTTTGACAATCAACATATTATAATAAATTTGTATATGCAGTTTATCAAAACAGGAGGAATGAAAGATGAACGAAGAAGTAAACAGCAATAGACTGCCGCTGATTGGAGATAAGGCTCCGGAATTTACCGCTTTAACGACACAGGGAACTGTAAATTTTCCGGAAGATTTTAAAGGAAAATGGGTTCTGTTCTTTTCTCATCCATCGGACTTTACCCCGGTGTGTACAACAGAATTTATGACATTGGCATCCATGGAGGATTCCTTTAAGGAGATAAATACACAGTTGATCGGTCTGTCTGTGGATTCCCTTTATTCACATATTGCATGGATTCGAAAGATTGAAGAACTGGAATGGAACGGAATTTCCAAACCGAAGATTAATTTCCCGGTGATTGCGGATTTAAATATGAAGGTTTCTACGAAGTATGGTATGCTTCAGCCGAATGTATCCAGTACACAGGCAGTTCGTGCCGTCTTTATTATTGATCCGGAATCCGTGATTCGTGCGATTATCTATTATCCGCTGACAACGGGACGAAATTTTGAAGAAATCCGTCGTGCGATCATTGCCCTTCAGAAAGCAGATGCGGATCATTGTTCCACACCGGCTAATTGGGTTCAGGGGAATGATGTCATCATTCCGACTCCGACGACCTGTGAGGCTGCTGAACGCGGAATGGCGAGCAATTCAGATACGGAATACAGTCTTGACTGGTTTTTACGTTTCCGTAAAGAATCCAAATAATTGAATACATAAAGGTTATTATCAGAGCTTGTTCAGGTGTTTTGTAAGAGACACCCTGGACAAGCTCTTTTTTAATACAATAGAAAATTTTAGAAAAAAGGAGAAGAAAAATAGAATGCGTAATCAGTAATTCCGGTTCCCGCGTTTGGATGGATTGACGAATAGCATTCATCGCAGACAAAAAGGATGATCAATGCAATACACAGAGGAATGAGAATCCTGTGAGATACTTGACGAATAAGGTTGTCCAGCACCGGAGCCAGAACATAAACGATCAACATGCCGCCGAGGCCAAAGGTCAACAGGCCTTCAGCGCAGATACGGCCGTGAAGGTTCAGGTAGTAGCCGGTATAATCCCACCAACGCTGACCATTGTGGGTGATTTCCAGATAATAACCGGTAAAGTATTCAACAAGGCCGCAAAGGGTGATGGCTGAAATAAATTCCAGTGGTGGATTTTTACGGAATTTGTTTAAAAGTAATAGAATCAGAACGCTGCCTGCGCCATAAATCGGCAGCCATGGGCCGAAAAGTACGCCCCGGTTGACGAATTCTCCGTAGGTGATCATATGCAGACTGACTTCCCAAATCCAGCCGATGAAGGACAGAGCAAAGAAAATAATGATAATCGACCAGATAGAATAATGCCGGATATAGTGGACAGTTCCAATCCATTCCCGTTTCGCATCGGATGGAAATGGCGAAAGCCGTGTCGGATAAACCCGGCCTTCCGCTGCGGCAATTTCCCGGTCAATCCGGGTAAGTCGGGCCTGGTCCTTTTCGTAGGCCTGTTCGGTTTTTGAATGACTGAATGTGACGCCAAAGGTATCGGCGATAAATTTATGAAATCCCTTGAGTTCGGTCAGGGTTACCTGTGGATGGGAGGCAGCGGCAATAATATCTGTATAGGTACTTTCAATCGTTTTTGAATCTGCCTTCTCAAAAAGATAGGTATCGTTCAACAGGTCCACATCTTCAATATGTTTATCTTTTGCAAGTTGGCGAAGATGTACATAATATTCCGTGAAAAAGGCCGTGGTGTAGGGATTTGTAAAAAGAATGTCGCTGACGCCGAGGGTCAGACTGCCCAGAATGATCCATCCTAAAAAAGAAAGTTCATGGACGAAACATTCCCATTTGTGGCCCTTCATCATCCGGCATGACAGCCGTATAGCTGTCCGCGGCGGGATATCCGGGTTTTCTGCGACGATAAACGGTACCATATAATAAGAATAATGCTTGATGATGCCGCCAATCAGGGTACACCACCACAAAAATTTGAAAATGCGGACAAGGAGCATGGTGGATGCGGCCTGCAGCCAGCGTTTGATCTTAAAAAGAAAGAGAAGACGGTGACTGTGTACTTCATCGTAACAGTGTCCTTCCAGAAATATTCTTCGGGAAATTACCGGATAAACATTAATGGTGAGAAACCATCCGCCGAAAATGATCAGCATGCTGAACAGAATCAAAAGCATCAGAGAGACGCTCTGAGACTGGAACAAAGACTGCAGACCTATGGCAATCCGGACGAGCAGCGAACCGGAAGTGACGCTGTTAATGAACATAGAAAATACGCCCCGGCTCCGTCCGAAGGCTGTTGTACGGTTCTTTTCAGATTGGGCGACCATATGCTCGGTAAGCCGGGAGGCCTGGGCATCGCCTTCTTCCAGATTTCCGGAAATAATATGCAAAATCACGTCCGCCAGCCCTTCTTCCGGGCCATTTGCGGCGGAATCTTCCGTGGAGGTTTCGGCATTTTCTGGATTGGCGGAATTGATAATGCTGAGGGATGAACTGAATTCGCTGCCGATAAAAGCGGCAATCAGGCAGAGAGCCACAAAGAGCGGGTAATGTTTCTTTAAGCGGTGTTTTGCGCGGCGCTTTAAATCTTTTCTGTATGACATAATATTCTCCTTTGTAATTCCGGTGTGAAACACTATTTTTGTCAAAGTAATTAAAAAGGTCTGGAAATTTATATTTCCAGACCTGATTTTAGAGGCGCAGACCGGATTTGAACCGGTGCGTACTGGTGTTGCAGACCATTGCCTTACCACTTGGCTACTGCGCCTTACATCAATAATTATACCTTGCTTTATTTTATGCGTCAACCATGAATTTGTTTCAAATATTTATGTTAAAATAAGTTTTTACCCTCCCTTGACGGCATCTAAAGGGAGTTGTTATACTGGCGCTATAAAAATAATTAAAGAACGGAGCGGGAGAAGATGAAACAGATATTGCTGATAGCAACAGGAGGTACGATTGCCTCAAAATATACAGAACATGGGCTGGCACCTAAAATTTCAGCGGAGGAAATTATTTCTTATATCCCCTCAGCAGAAGAATTCTGCTGTATAGATACCGTTGCACCTTTTAATCTGGACAGCACGAATATCAACAGTTCCCACTGGCTGATTTTGGCCGAACTGATTGAGAAAAAATATGAGTATTATGACGGCTTTGTCATTTGCCATGGGACAGATACAATGGCCTATACGGCGGCCGCCTTATCCTACCTTATTCAAAATAACCGGAAGCCGGTGGTGATTACCGGGGCACAGAAGCCGATAGACCTGGCGATTACAGATGCACGGTCCAATCTTCTGGACAGCCTGCGTTTTGCGTCCGATGACCGGGCCCATGGCGTTGTCATTGTTTTTGGGGGTAAAGTCATTGCAGGAACCCGGGCGAAGAAAACCAGATCTAAAAGTTACAATGCTTTTTCAAGTATTAACTATCCGGATATTGCAAGTATCCATGATAAGAGAATTATTTTCTATATTGATGATAAAGAACAAACGGTACGTCCGTTGAAATTTGGCCATGAGATGGATACAAAGGTTTTTCTTTTGAAATTGGTCCCGGGAATGAATGGCAGTATTCTGGACGCGCTGATCAACGATTATGACGGGGTGATCATTGAATCCTTTGGAGTCGGCGGACTTCCGAATTACGGAGATGACAGTTTTTACAATGCCATTGAACGGTGGATGAAAGCCGGAAAATTTCTTGTTATGGCGACTCAGGTGACTCATGAGGGAAGTGATATGTCCGTATATCAAGTGGGAAAGGAATTAAAAGAGCATTTCCCTGTCTTTGAGTCCTATGACATGACTCTGGAGGCTACAGTGACGAAGATGATGTGGGCATTGGCGCAGACCAAGGACCGGGAAGCTTTTGAAAAGCTTTTTTATCAGACCATTAACCACGATATATTATTTATATAACTTCTGAGAAAGGACAGGTGTCTTGTCAACTGTAAACAAATGTGCTATACTGAAACGAAACCTGAAGAAACGGCAAAAACGTTTACCCTCTCGGGCATACCGTATGTTAGATGCTTCACATGGGCGCGCTTCGCCAGGCTTCGCGCGATAAGGGTTAAATGAAAAGGGTGGAGGCAGAGATGAACGAAAAACAAGCGCAGATTCTGCGTTTAAAACAGGAAAAAAATGCGGTTATTATGGCACATTATTATGTTGATGATGATATTCAGGAAATTGCAGATTATGTGGGGGATTCCTATTATTTAAGTGAAATGGCAACAAAAGTCACGGAACAGACCATTGTTCTTTGCGGAGTATCCTTTATGGGAGAAAGCGCAAAGCTTCTGAATCCGGAGAAGAAGGTATTGCTTCCTGAACCGGAGGCAGACTGTCCGATGGCGCATATGGCCACAGTGGCAAAGATTGAAGAAGTACGGGATATTTATAAAGAGGATGTGGCTGTTGTCTGTTATGTGAATTCCACTGCTGAGCTGAAAGCACATTCCGATGTGTGTGTAACGTCTTCAAATGCACTGAAGGTTGTAAAAGCCCTTCCGAACCCGGTCATTTATTTTATTCCGGACCAGCATTTGGGAACGTATATTTCACGTCAGGTTCCGGAAAAGAAGTTTATTTTTAACGACGGCGGATGCCCGATACATACGATGATCACGAAAGAAGACGTTCAGTCTGCTCTGGACAAACACCCGGAAGCGAAAGTTCTTGTCCATCCGGAATGCCGGGAAGAAGTGACAGCTCTGGCCGATTATATCGGGAGTACTTCTGGAATCATTGACTATGCGACAGCCAGTGAATCTTTGGAATTTATCATCGTCACTGAGCTGGGCGTTTTATACGAACTGAAGCGGAGAAATCCAGAGAAAAGATTTTATCCGGCTGCAGAACATCAGATTTGTGAGGATATGAAAAAGGTGACGTTGGATAAGATCATTTCTGTTTTGAGTCAGGATGGCGCAGGATTGGAAATGCCGGAGGATTTTATGGATAAGGCACACGCACCTTTAAAGCGCATGCTGGAGTTATCCAGATAGGCAGGGAACGTATGAAACGAATGTATGATGTGATTATTGTTGGCTGTGGTGTTGCGGGATGTTTTGCAGCATTGCATTTGCCGGAGACAACAAAAATATTGATGGTTACAAAGGCAGAACTGGAAGAAAGCGATTCCTTTCTCGCTCAGGGCGGTATCTGTGTGCTTCATGATGCGTCAGATTATGACAGTTTTTTTGAAGATACAATGCGGGCCGGGCATTATGAAAACAGAAAAGAATCAGTGGACATTATGATTCGTTCCTCCAGAAATGTCATTTGTCAGTTAATTGATTATGGCGTGGATTTTGCCAGGGAGAATGGGGAACTTCTTTATACGAGAGAAGGGGCCCATTCAAGAAACCGGATTCTGTACCATGAAGATATTACCGGAAAAGAGATTACCAGTACCCTGCTGGAACGCGTTAAGGAGCAAAAGAATGTCACTATTATGACACAGACAGAAATGGTTGATATTCTTGCAAGGGATAATCAGTGTGACGGTGTGATTTTAAGAACGCCGGAAGGAGAACTGGTTCCGGCGTTTGCCCAGGATGTCATTTGGGCCTGCGGCGGTATTGGCGGAATTTACGAACATTCAACGAATTTTCCTCACTTAACAGGAGATGCATTGGCACTGTCCTTAAAACATGGCATCGAAGTAGAGCATATGGATTATGTACAGATCCATCCGACGACTTTATATACGTGCCGGCCGGGACGAAGTTTTCTCATTTCCGAGTCGGTTCGGGGTGAAGGCGCGGTTTTATATAATAAGCAGGGAGAGCGGTTTGTGGATGAGCTTCTTCCGAGGGATGTGGTGACGGAGGCAATCCACCGCCAGATGGCAAAAGATCACATGCCTTATGTAAGGCTTTCTTTCTTGACAATTAAGGATATGGATGTCCGGGAACGTTTCCCGAATATTTACGAAAGATGCCTTGAAGAAGGATATGATATTACGAAAGAGCCAATACCAGTTGTTCCGGCACAGCACTATTTTATGGGCGGTGTCTGGGTAGACAGTGACAGCCGGACGTCTATGGAACACCTGTATGCGGCCGGAGAGACGAGCTGTAACGGTGTCCATGGGGCGAACCGTCTGGCAAGCAACTCTTTGTTAGAAAGTCTTGTATTTGCTGAACGGGCAGCAGCTCATATACAAAAATATTCATTGAAGGGCAGAAATCAGCTGCGGGCATCCATGGATATTTCTAAGATTAAATCTTTGTATAATATAGATATGGAAGAATACGAAAATCCGGAGGCATATCATCTCCGGTGTAAAGAAAATATTTGGGAAGAAATCAGGAGGGAAGCAGCCCATGAATCCAATAACAACCAGATTAAATGTGGATAATTTGCTTTTACAGGCACTTCGGGAGGATATTTCCGATGAAGACGTTACGACTAACTCGGTGATGCGGACTTATAAAAAGGGCGAAGCCCAGTTGATCTGCAAGGAAGACGGTATTATCGCCGGAATGGATATTTTCCAGAGAGTTTTTGAACTGCTGGAGCCGGAGATTCAGATTGAAAAATATGTTTCTGACGGGGCAGAGGTAAAAAAGGGTGATATACTTGCAGTGGTACGGGGAGACATCCGGGTGATTCTTTCCGGTGAACGTACAGCCTTAAATTATCTTCAGAGAATGAGCGGCATTGCGACTTATACCCACAGTGTGGCAAAACTTTTGGAAGGTTCCCATACAAAACTTTTGGATACACGTAAAACGACGCCGAATATGCGGATTTTTGAAAAATATGCAGTCCGGGTCGGCGGCGGACACAATCATCGTTATAATTTATCCGACGGCGTTCTTATTAAGGATAATCATATCGGAGCGGCCGGCGGTGTGCGCCAGGCTGTCGAGATGGCACGGGAATATGCACCTTTTGTGCGTAAGATTGAAATAGAAGTTGAGAACCTGGATATGTTTAAAGAGGCCCTCGATGCGGGCGCTGATATTATCATGCTTGACAACATGTCCGTTGAGACAATGAAAGAGGCTGTGGTCATGGCAAAGGGACGGGCCGAGACAGAGTGTTCCGGAAACATTACCCGAGAAAACATAGAGCGCATCAAAGATATTGGTGTTGATTATGTATCCAGCGGGGCCTTGACCCACTCTGCACCGATTCTTGATGTCTCTCTCAAAAATCTGCACCCAATCGAATGAAAATATACTTATGGCAGAATTTTAAACAAAAGCATAGATATATTTAGTTTATTTGATGAATTCCGATATCAAGAATGGGAAAAAGTTTCAGAGGGTTTGTAAAAAATCGGTCTGGCTTTGAAGGGACGTCAGATGTTTTCTTATGTTTGAGCGAAGCGAGTTTAAGAAAACATCTGATAATAAAAACCTGGAAAAGCCGGGCCGGATTTTTCTTAAACGCTCTGATTTTTCCATCTTGATATCGGAATAATAAAATGAAACAAAAATATTATGCTTAAGTTGTTTGAAAAAAATCTTTTTGGCCATACTCATGAGTGAGGAGGCATTTAAATGGAGCGCAGACCCGTACGTCAATGGATGGTATTAATGACCTATCTGGTTTTTTTAATAATTATCATTGTTCATTCCGGATATATATGCAGACAGCTTATGTTTGCGGGACGTCAGTTCTTTCCGGTGATCGGTGCGGGGATTCTGGCGCTGGTGCTGAATCATCCTTATGAGTATGTACGACAATTTTATGAGAAGAAAGGTAAGATACCTAAGAAAGTCGCCCGGACCTGCAGCTTGCTGACTGTTTATCTGGGAGCAGTCGGGGTGGTTGCGGCAGTGTTCTGTTTTGCGCTGCCCCGATTGATTTCCAGTGTGCAGCAGTTTATTGAGAACCGGGAAGATTATATGCAGGCCTTTGAACAGTCTTTGGACGTGTTGATTGGAAAAGCGGGAATTGAAAATCTCGATATCTCTCCTCTTATGGAAGGCATTTCGGGCTATCTGGGGCGTCTGGACCGGACGATGGATGTACTTTTGCCCCAGATGGCCCGGATGACGACCGGTGTACTCCGCACGGCAGCGACAGTGGGGATTGTCACTATATTGTCTGCATATATACTATTTGACAAAGAAAAATTGAAGGAGCAGATGAAGCGGCTGTATCGGGCCTATATGCCCCGCGGGCTGTATCAGCCGGTAAAGTCGATGCTTTTGACCGGGATTGAAGTGTTCGAGAATTTTATTGCCGGTCAGGGAATTGAATCGCTGATTCTTGGAAGTCTTTGTTTTGCCGGGATGTTTGTGCTGGGATTGGAGTACAGCGGTCTGGTCAGCCTGATTGTCGGATTAACGGCATTTATTCCCATACTTGGAGCTTATATTGGCGGCGGCGTGGGCGTTGTACTTTTGATGTTTGTTTCCATGAAAAAGGCGATGACATTTTTAATCTTTTTTATCCTGCTGCAGCAGGTGGAAAATAATCTGATCTATCCGAGAGTTGTGGGGAAGCGTACCGGACTTCCGGGATTATGGGTGCTGGCAGCAGTGACGGTCGGCGGAGGTTTGGCAGGGATTGTTGGTATGATTCTCAGTGTACCGGCGGCAACATTTGTTTATGTTTTGCTGGGACGGGGCGTTGCCCGGAGAGAGGCCATCGATGCACAGCATCAAGAATAGAGAGCAAGATGAAAAATACTGGACAAAATTGGAAAAGTGATATATAATAATAAAGTACAAAGTTTAATAGCGCGGGGTGGAGCAGTTCGGTAGCTCGTCGGGCTCATAACCCGAAGGTCGTAGGTTCAAATCCTGCCCCCGCAACTTCTTGAACCTGATATTTGAGAATATCAGGTTCATTTTTTTTAAAAAAATTAAACGAATTGAATGAAGGATATCTGTTTTCAGACAATAGAGACAGGTATCCTTTTTTTGTACAGTAAAAATCACTAAAAAAAGATTGTATTTTTTTACATAATGATTAGCATGCTAACTATTTACACTTAAAACAAACAATGATAAAATAAAACCATATCATTGGCCAATTGAAAAACCCTGTTTCTCGAGGAAGAAGAGAAACAGGGGCTGAGTATTTATTTGTTTGTTTTAAAAGCACTTAAATCAATCATCCGATGGACGAGGGAACCATACTTTTCGGCAAAACGCTGGATACCTTCGGCATCGTAGGAGAAACAGTGAGGATGCGTCTTGAGATTATCAAGAAAGTCGCTGATTTCTTTGATCAACTGATCCGAAAGTACCGAATAGAAATGCGGTCCGATGTCTGTATGATATCGTTCAGGATTTTTCAGGAAAAGTTTTTTCCTATTATTAAATACCGAGGTGTGCAGCAGATGCTGGACATTCGGCAGATATTCGTCGTCGATGACATAAAAATGGATGTTTGGGTTTTTCTTTGTGATATCCAGAACCTTCTGGATATGAAGTTTCCTCTCTTCCGGTGTCATATTGTAGACAACATCGGCGAATATGATTTCTCCGTCCTCCATATATTTCATCAGAGATGATTTCAGGACGAAGAAGTCCATCGAGTTCTTTTCGAATATTTCTTCCCAGGTAATCTGGAGCTGAGCTACCAGGTGGGCCATGAATTCGTCATTATCCCGTTCCCTTGCTGTGCGGGTGATGGATTCCCAACATTCCACAGGCAACAGATATTCAAAGCCGAGGGCGAGGAATATTTGAAAATTATCTCTTGAATAGAAATCTGTCCGATAGCCGTGCTGATAAAATTCTTCCGATTCGGTAGCATGCATCAGCAGATCGGTCGTCCGGAAGGAAGGCAGTGTACGGATATAAATCTGATTTACTTTTTCAGGGTCGGTAATCACCGTGGCGGTGAGTATACGGTTGTATTGATCGACGGCACACAAAATAGCCATATGGTCTTTGATGATGATTGTATTTAAACTGTCCATCAGAGAATCATCGTAAAAATCAAAGGCCAGATAACTGTGCGAATTTATGAAATAATAAAGTTGTTTTAAATAATTTGTACTATCTGAAAACAGTTTTTGGCTGTTCAGTGCGATCTTGACATTGATTTCGTGGGCCGGCGTTGGATAGATCGGCAGATCTATATTATTTATATTAATAAACCGGCAGATATCCAGTGTACATAAAATTTCCAGAGGTTCGTTGTAAGACAGCAGGGTTGTTGGAAGTTCGTGATTAAAAAATTCGTAAATGTCATTGGCCAGAGCGAGGACTTTGGTCTTATAAGCTTCACTGTTGTTTAATTCGTTGGCAGCTTCCCGGCTGGATTCTTTATAGTTTTCCTTTAACAGGCTGTAAATGATCGAGTTCAGATTCTCGGGCGTAGCTTCCACGGAAAAAGTTTTTGAGAAAGTGGACAGGTCCTCATGCTTTAAAATCTCATGGGAAAAATGATTCGCCAGAGTACGATTAATATTTGGAGCCATTTTGGAAGCGGGCAGTTTTGCTTTATTGCACCATTTGCTTATGTAGGATACATCATAGCCTACTTCTTCGGCGACAGTGGATAATTTTGAACCGGAAAAGTTGATTAAGTTTTTGAGTAAAGTACCGTACGCACTCATTGTATTGCACCCCCGTATTTTTTTCGATAGCTTGAATTTATAGTATGATAATTAAAAGTTATCTTATAATAACCTGTATTTATAAAACATTATATTTATAGTATGGTGGTTTGTTAGTTGATTGTCAAGTATAAATTGAATCAAATTGAATTCAAGTTGAGAAAATTGAGTAAAAGAAGGTCAGATTGATTTCATTGCAATACTAGTGCGAAAAATATACAATAAACTCATAAAAGCCCAAAATAAATTATGAAAATTATACAAGAAAGGTTTTAAGGAGGTCACTATGGGAAAGGTTAAAGTATTAACAGCCAGAGAAGCAGCAGATTTGATCAAAGACGGCGATACCCTTACATTAAGTGGATTCGTTGCAAATGGTATTGCAGAGGCATTAAATGCCGCAGCAGAAGAAAGATTTTTAGAGACAGGTCATCCAAAGGATTTGACACTTTTCTATGTTGCCGGAACAGGTAACAAAGATGGCAGCCATGCTGATCATTATGCACATGAAGGCATGATCAAACGTGTTATCGGTGGACATTTTAACTTCGTTCCACAGATTTGTGAAATGCTTTATGCAAACAAAATCGAAGGATACAATGTTCCTCAGGGTGCTATCGCTCAGATGCTTCGTGACAACGCTGCTCACAAAGTTGGTACATTTACACATGTTGGTCTTGGAACATTCGCAGACCCACGTAATGGTGGTGGACGTTTAAATGAAAAAACAACAGAAGATATCGTTAAGATCATCGAACTTGAAGGACAGGAACAGCTTTTCTATCCTCGTATTCCAATCGATGTTGCATTCATCCGTGGTACATATGCTGATGAATTAGGTAACGTTACAATGGAAAAGGAAATGGCTCCGCTGGATTGTACAGCACAGGCTATGGCCGTACATAATAATGGTGGTCTTGTTGTTGTTCAGGTTGAACGTGTTGTTAAAGCCGGACAGCTTGACTCCAAACTTGTAAAGATTCCTGGAATCTATGTTGATGCTGTTGTTGAATGTCCTGCTGATGATCCACATCAGTCCCAGAGTATTAACTGTACTTATGACCCGGCTTATGCAGGAAATGTACAGGTTCCTGTATCCAGCCTTGAACCTAAGAAACTTGATGCAAAGAAGATTATTGGACGTCGTGCAGCTATGGAATTAAAGAAAAACGTAGTTGTAAACCTCGGCGTAGGTGTTCCTGAATGGGTATCTTCTGTAGCTGCTGAAGAAGGCGTTGCAGATGAAATGACACTGACAGTAGAGTGTGGCCCTATCGGTGGTGTTCCTGGCGGTGGACTTCGTTTTGGCGGCACTGTTAACGCTCAGGCATATGTTGATGAGTCTTATCAGTTCGACTTCTACGATGGCGGCGGACTTGATCTTTGCTACCTCGGTCTTGCAGAAGTGGATATCAACGGTAACGTAAACGTTAGCCGTCTTGGAAGCAGAATCACAGGAAGCGGCGGATTCACAAATATTTCCTCCAACTCCAAGAAAGCTGTATTCTGCGGTACATTCACAAATGGTGTTAAGATTCAGACTGGCGATGGAAAACTTACAATTCTTGAAGAAGGTAAGAAACATAAATTCGTTAACAAGGTTACAGAAATCACATTCTCCGGTGTTGTTGCCGGTAAAGCAGGCAAGGACGTTATCTACGTTACAGAACGTGCTGTATTCGCACTGAAAGCCGATGGTGTTCACCTGATCGAAGTTGCACCTGGCGTTGACGTTGAAACACAGGTTCTTGCACAGATGGATTTCGAACCAATCGTTGACCGTGATGAAAACGGCAATGTTAAGTTGATGGATGAAAGAATCTTCAAAGATGAAGTTATGGGTATGACGATCGATTAATTCGCGATAACCAAATTCATATAAAAGGTCACGGGCCTTCGTGGCCCGGGCCGCTCCAAACGCGAACTATAAATAATTATATATATAATTAAAGAAAGGGAGTTTTTACTATGGCAAATTTATTTGCAGACACAGGGATTGGCAAACACATTATCAGAACACATCATTGGGGTATCGTATTACCTACAGTAGAGAAAGCTGAAGCTTTCATGAAAACATTTGGTCTTCAGGAAGACTATCGTGGACATGTTAAAGCTTATGATTCTCATCTGATCTTCACAAAACATGGCGAAGGCGCAGACGCTGTTGAATTTATCATTCCTCAGTCTGGTGTTCTTTGCGAATTCAACAAAGGTAAAGGCGGAATCGCTCACGTAGCATACCTTGTTGATGATCTTAAAGCTACAATGGAAGATGTTAAAGCTTTAGGATATGAACTTCTTGAGGCAGAACCACAGGAAGGTACAGAAGATATTATCGTTAACTTCATTCGTCCGAAATACACACAGGGTATTCTTGTTGAGTTAATCGAACAGATCGGTGATATCAACTATGATGCAACATTCACAAGCCGTTGGGGAAACGCTGAATAATTCGAAAAGGATACAGGAGGAAATAACGTGTATACATTAGGCATAGATATTGGTTCTTCATCCAGTAAAGCAGTTATTCTGAAAGATGGTGCGGAGCTCGTATCATCCGCAGTTGTTCAGGTGGGAACAGGAACTTCTGGCCCGGCCAGAGTAATGGAAGCGGTTTTCGAGAACATCGATCTTAAACCAGAAGATATTGACTACACAGTGGCAACAGGTTATGGCCGTTTTTCTGTAGATAATGCAGACAAACAGATCAGTGAGATCAGCTGCCATGCGAAAGGTATTTTCTATTTAGTTCCAACAGCAAGAACAATTATTGATATCGGTGGACAGGATGCGAAAGCGATTGCATTAAATGATAAGGGAAATATCACACAGTTCTACATGAACGATAAATGTGCCGCTGGAACAGGACGTTTCTTGGACGTTATGTCTCGTGTTCTTGAGATCCCGCTTGATAAAATGGGTGAAGCTCATTTCAAGGCAAAAGAATGGGCATCTGTCAGCAGTACTTGTACAGTATTCGCAGAGTCCGAAGTTATTTCCCAGTTATCCAAGGGATTGACCAGAGAAAGTATTGTTGCTGGGGTTCATAAATCCGTAGCTACAAAAGCTTGTTCTTTGGTACGTCGTTGTGGCGATATAAAGAATGATGTTGTTATGTGTGGTGGCGTGGCTCAGAATCCGGGTGCAGTAGATGCTATCGAAAAGGAACTGGGACAGAAAATCACCGTAGCACCAAATCCTCAGATTACAGGAGCCCTTGGTGCCGCTCTCTTAGCTTATGAAGAGATGTTAGCTAAATAAGAGACGGTTTAATTTTAAAGAAAGAAGGTAAAAATTATGGAGATTAATATCAACGAAGCAAGCTCAAAAGAGTGTTTGGCATATTTTCAGGCAAAACTCGATGAAGAAGCATGGGAAGCAAAAAAAGCAGGCAAATTAGTCTGTTGGTCTGCATCTGTAGCTCCGCCGGAATTCTGTGTAGCTATGGATATCGCAATGGTTTATCCAGAAACACATGCAGCTGGTGCTGGTGCTAGAAAAGCATCCCAGGATTTACTGGATGTTGCTCACAGCAAAGGCTACAACATTGATATCTGCTCTTATGCACGTACAAACCTTGGATATATGGAACTTCTTAAACAGGAAGCTATGACTGGCGAAAAACCAGAAAAATTAGCTACATCCAAAGCTGCTTACGTTCCACTTCCAGACCTGGTTATCACATGTAACAATATCTGTAACACACTGTTAAAATGGTATGAAAACCTTGCAAAAGAACTGAACATCCCTTGCATCATCATCGATGTTCCTTTCAACCATACAATGCCAGTTGCTCGTCACAACAAAGAGTACATCGCAGATCAGTACAGAGCAGCTATCAAACAGTTAGAAGATATTACAGGACGTGCATTTGATTATGACAAATTCCTTAAAGTTCAGGAACAGGTACAGCGTTCCGTATACTGGTGGAATAAAGTTGCTACATATGCATTCCGTAAACCATCTCCATTGAATGGTTTCGACTTATTCAACTACATGGCATTGATCGTTTGCGCAAGAGCAAGAGATTATGCTGAAATTACATTCCATAAATTTGCTGATGAACTGGAAGCAAAAGATGCTGCTGGACAGTACGCTTTCGGTGCAGCTGAAAACGAGAAACATCGTGTAACTTGGGAAGGTATCGCTGTTTGGACATACCTTGGCGCTACATTCAAAGGTCTTAAGAACGTTGGTTCCGTTATGACAGGTTCTGCTTATCCAGGACTTTGGAGCCTTGTTTACACACCAGGTGATCTTGAATCCATGGCTGAAGCTTATACAAACGTATACATCAACACATGTGGTTCTAACCGTTATGAAGAGTTCTACAAAGTTGTTAGCAATTCCAAATCCGATGGTATGGTTCTTCACCTTAACCGCAGCTGTAAGCTGATGGGTCTCCTTAACAACGAAGGTGCTGAATATGTAAATGCTAAGATGGGTATCCCATTCGTAAGCTTTGATGGTGACCAGACTGACCCTAACGTATTCTCCCAGGCTCAGTACGAAACTCGTGTTCAGGCATTATCCGAAATGATGGATAACAACAAATAATAAGGAGGGAATGTAACATGAGAACAGTTGAAGAAATTATTGCTGAATTGAAAGCTATTGCTGATGATCCTAAAAAAGCAATGGAAGATTATAAAAAAGAAACTGGTAAAGGTGCAGTAGGTATCATGCCTGTATACTGCCCAGAAGAAATTGTACATGCTTCCGGATACCTTCCAATGGGTATGTGGGGTGCTCAGAAAAAAGCTATCTCCAAAGCTCGTACATATCTGCCACCATTCGCTTGCTCCGTTATGCAGTCCGTAATGGAATTACAGCTTGAAGGTGTTTATGATGATCTGGATGCTGTTATCTTCTCCGTACCTTGCGATACATTAAAATGTATGAGCCAGAAATGGCACGGAAAAGCTCCGGTTATCACATTTACACATCCACAGAACCGTAAAATTGCTAAAGATGCTGCAAACGTATTCGCTCGTGAAGAGTTCAAGATCGTAAAAGAAAAATTGGAAGATATCCTTGATGTTCGTATCTCCAACAAAGCTATCAAGAACAGTATCGCAATCTACAACGAAAACCGTGCAGTTTGCCGTGAATTCAGTGATTTAGCTGCTGAATATGCTGCAGTTATCAAACCATCTGATCGTCACGCTGTATTAAAAGCTCGTTGGTTCATGGAGAAATCCAAACATACAGCTTTAGTTAAAGAATTGATCGAATCTGTTAAAGCTAATCCAGCTCCAGAATACAAAGGTAAAAAAGTTGTTGTTACAGGTATCCTTGTTGAGCCTTACGACGTACTTGATATCTTCGCAGAAAATGGTCTTGCTATCGTAGCTGATGACCTTGCTCAGGAAACACGTAACTTCCGTCAGGATGTTCCAGAAGATGATGATCCATTAATGGCTCTTGCAAAAGCTTGGAACGAATTCGATGGATGTTCCTTAGCAACAGATGCTAACAAACCAAAAGGCCAGATGCTTATCGATGCTGTAAACAAATACGGCGCTGATGCTGTTATCGTTTGCATGATGAAATTCTGTGACCCAGAAGAGTTTGATTATCCAATCCTTATTCAGGAATTTGAAGCTGCTGGTGTTCGTAACCTTCAGATCGAAATCGATCAGGAATCTACAGCTTTCGAACAGGTTAAGACACGTATCCAGACATTTGCAGAAATCCTGTAATTCGAAAATATTTAAGAGGGGAGAATTTACAGCATGTATGCAATTATAGCTTTTATTCCAATTATCGTTACGGTTATAGTTATGGCCGGCTTCAACTGGCCAGCTAAAATCGCACTTCCATTGGCATGGCTGCTTACAGCAATTGTTTGTTTTGCCGCATGGAAGATGGACCTTATTACAATTGCCGCTCAGACGATTGCAGGTTTCCTGAACTCCATCGATACCATCGTTATTATCTTTGGTGCGATCCTCATCATGAATACCTTAAAGCAGTCCGGCGGTATGGGCGTTATTAACCGTATGTTTACAAGTGTTAGTGATGACCCACGTATTCAGGTTATTATTATCGGTTTCATGTTTGGAGCATTCATCGAGGGTGCTGCTGGATTTGGTACACCAGCAGCCCTGGCTGCTCCACTGTTAATCGGTTTAGGTTTCCCACCACTTTGTGCAGCTATGTGTGCGTTGATCATGAACAGTACACCAGTACCATATGGTGCTGTTGGTACACCGACAAACACTGCATTCAACATGGTTGCCAGTGAGTTGAGTGCTGCTGGAATCACAAATTCTGAAGCATGGAAACTGGGATTGACAAAATATGTAGCTATTACAAGTGCAATTATTTGTCCTATCATCATTTTCATCGTTGTATTTATGATGGTTAAAATGTTCGGTAAAGACAAATCCACAAAATATGCGATTGAGGTTATCCCATATATCCTTATGTCTGCAATAGCATTCGTAGTGCCATATTTAATCTGTGCAGCATTCCTTGGACCAGAGTTCCCATCTATGATCGGTGCTTTGGTGGCCCTGGTTGTTACAGTTGTTACCGCAAAGAAGGGCATCCTTGTTCCTAAGAGCAAGTTTGAATTCCCAGAACATTCTCAGTGGGCAGACTACTGGAAAGCCACATCCGATGTTCAGGAAGATGAATCCATGAAAGTGGAAACAGATATGTCTCCTGTTATGGCATGGGTACCATATGGTCTGATCGCTATTATCCTTGTAGTAACACGTATTCCTCAGCTTGGTATCAAGGGAATCCTGAATGTTACATCAGGACCATTTGCTATCGCTATTAACTCCATCTTCGGTGTTGAAGTTGGTTTCGCATGGAAATGGGCTTGGAACCCAGGTGTGCTTCCATTCATCCTTGTTGCATTGATCATCATTCCACTGCACAAGATGAAAGGTGACCGTGTAAAAGCCGCTTGGAAAGAGACATTCTCCATGGTTGGCGGCGCTGCCATCGCATTGCTTTTCGGTATTGCCATGGTTCAGTTGTTCAAGATGTCCGGTGCTCAGTTTAACAACAGCGGTATGGACAGTATGCTGATCGTTATGGCCAATGGTCTTGCAGATCTCTTTGGTAAAGCTTATATCATCGTAGCACCTGTAATCGGTGTTATCGGAGCATTTATCTCCGGTTCCGCAACTGTATCCTGTACATTGTTCTCCACACTTCAGTATGCAGCAGCAGCTCGTCTTGGTCTGCCGACAATGCTGATCTTGGCTATGCAGGTTATGGGTGGCGCTATGGGTAACATGGTATGTGTAAATAACATCGTTTCCGCATGTGCAACCTGTGGTACGATCGGTGCAGAAGGACGTCTGATGCGTTCAGATGCTATTCCTTGTCTGATTTACGCAGCATTGACCATTCTGATTCTTGGTGGTTTAATCCTTGCAGGATTTAACCCGATTGCATAAAATGATTTAATTCCGGCGGGACTCGATCCCTTCCCGCCGGGTTAAATAAATAAGAACTCCCAAGGACGAACAGGCAAAGTAGTGTACACAATAACAAAGAAACTGCTTTGCTGTATATAAAATAAAATAGTCGCAACCCTAAAAATCTTTGCCTGTTTGTCTGAGAGCCTGCCAACTTTTGGTGGAGTTCAGATTCATTCATAATACTAGAATATCCTAAAAGCGGAATCCCTTAGGGGGTTCTGTTTTTTTATTGTAATGAATAAACTATCAGCAGGAGGTAGTATGTATGAATTATTGGTACGAAGGCAATCTGAATGAAAATGTTAATCGTCGGGAAAAGGATGGCGTTGTTTATTATATAAGAGGGATGCGTGAGGTGGATGGACGGCGAATGGAGCGTTACGGAATTCACACCCACTTTGTTGAGGAAGGAGAATCCTATATTCGTTTGATTCAGGATTATGTTATGCCGCTGTATCAGCCAGGAGATATTCTGTCAATTAGTGAGAAAGTGATTGCCATGTGTCAGGAGAATACGGTTCATATGGAAGATGTAGAGGTTGGATGGCTGGCGAAACTTTTAAGCCGGTTTGGGCATCGGACGAAGAGCGGTATCGGTGTGACGGAGCCCCATAAACTGCAGCTTGCCATAAATATGCGTGGCGTTCCGAGAGTTCTTTTTGCGGCCTTTATCGGAGCCTTTGGAAAACTGATTGGTAAACGGGGCCTGTTTTATCGTATATTAGGTGTCGAAGTTGCAGGAATCGATGGCTTTTATGAGCATTCCGCCTTTGATACTTACCATCGGATGGCAACATTGACGCCGAAAAATCCGGACAGAGTCTGTCAGAGAATTGAAGACAAGACCGGAATCCCGGCAATGATCGTCGATGCCAATGACATTGATGTTGTTATTTTGGGGACATCCCTGATGCTGCGGAGTACAGCGGATGATATTCTTAGCGAATATATAAGGGACAATCCGGCCGGGCAGGATGATGAATGTACCCCCTTTGTTTTGATCAGAGATATTGGTGATGCGGAAGCTGAAAGATATATTCCAAAGATGGCCATTATCAGTGAATAAATAATACCCATTTTCCTGATAGTGTGATATGATAGCCTCTAGAGGTGATAGAAATGGCAGAGCGTGATATGGATTTTCGTATGGAACGGCCGGGATTGGTCGAGCCAGGACAGCATGTTACGATGACGGAATCAGTGTTGAAAACCCTGTCGGGAACGATGTACTATTATACAATTAATGATGCCATTGCCATGTCAAATAATACGCCAAAACGGCTGCATCATTTGGAAGGTACGGTGAAATCCGTTGTGGATGAGGAAAGCGTATTCACAGTAACGGTGACGATTTCCGACGAGCCGGATGGACGATAAGGGAGAGACTTGGATGATGAAAAAAGTTTTTTTGTGTGAATATATTCATCCGGAAGCCTATGCCTGCTTAAAAGCCCATGCAGAAGTGATTCATGAGTGGGACAGGCTGGCAGAAGCAGAAGCCCTCATTAATCGAAATCTGAAGATTTCAAAAGAAGTTATGGAAAGCGCAAAAGCACTGAGAGTTATTGGGATTCATGGAACGGGAACCGATGATGTGGATATGGAAGCAGCTGAAGAACTTGGAATTCAGGTCTTTTCAGTGCCGCATCAAAATAGCCGGTCTGTTGCGGAAATGAATGTGGCGCTGATGCTTGCCCTGGCCCGGAAGATCGTACAGGCCGACCGCAGACTGATCGGCCGGAGAGAGCAGGAGCTGGCCGATGAAGGCCGGACTGAAAAGACTTTCGGTGACGCAGGCCCGGATATGATGGCTGAACTCCAGGGGATGGAGCTTTTCGGAAAGACGTTAGGTCTGATTGGCGTGGGAGATATAAGCCGCCGGACGGCGGATATTTGCCGCAGCGGTTTTGGAATGCAGGTTGTTGGATGGTCCAGGCGCTTGACGGCGGAAAAAGCCAGGGAAATGCACATGGACTATGCCTCGTCAATGTCAGAGGTTTTCGAAAAAGCAGATGTGATTGTTGTCGGAGTGGCCCTGACGCCGGATACGCAGCGTTTAATTGGAAGAGAACAGTTTAAACAGATGAAACCGAATGCGATTTTAATCAATACGACGAGAGGTGCAGTTTTGGATGAGCAGGCTTTATATGAAGTTCTGGTAAGCCGGAAAATTGGCGGGGCGGCCTGTGATGTATTTGTGGATGAGCCTGTGAGCGGCAGTCATCCGTTGCTTACATTAGATAATTTTGTTGCCACGCCCCACTTAGGAGCAAATACGGAAGAGGCTCTGAAACGAGTCGGCATGGCGGTTGTAAAAGGTGTGTTGGAACGCCTGGATATGCAGAGGTAGAGAAAAATGGGTAAAACGATATTTGTACTTTTAGATGCATGTGGTTATGAAATAGCAACGAGATATTTGGGCTATCTGGAACATATGGTGGACTATGGGCTGGCGGCCAAATATAAAGTCCGGGGTGAGCTTCCTTCCATGTCACGGCCGATGTATGAAACATTGATGACCGGGGTGCCGAGTTATGTTCATGGAATTACATGCAATGAAATCGTGCGCCGTTCAAATCAGATAAGCATTTTCAATCTGTGCAGAGAAGCTGGGCTGGTCAGCGGAGCAGCAGCTTATTTCTGGATGAGCGAATTATATAATCGGGCGCCTTTTGATAAACATTGCGACAGGATTCAGTTTGGCACGGGGGAAGGACTGATTGATTATGGCTTGTATTACTGGGAAGATTCCTACCCGGATTCCCATTTATTTATGGACGGTGAATTCATCCGGAAAACTTATCATCCGGATTTTATGCTCTACCATCCGATGTGCATTGATCTCGCCGGACATACTTACGGGGCAGACAGCCGGGAATATGCCTGGAAAGTGGCCGATATGGGTGTTTTGATCGCGGATCTTCTGAATGGATGGCTTGAGGACGGATATCAGGTGGTGGTTTCGGCAGACCATGGAATGGATGAAAATGGCATTCATTGTGGTATAGAAAACCTTCAAAGAGATGTTCCGTTGTACATTTTTAGCCCTTTGGTGGAGAATGGAAGATTTGAAGACCATTATATCGGACAGAGGAGCATTGCACCGATGCTGTGCCGATTGCTTGGACTCCCGGCTTCCGATGCGATGATCTCACCGGATGAAATTCATTTCAAATAAAAAAATTTGGTGTCATGAGGGCATCATGAAAAGGAAAAAAACTTCCTCGTAGAAAGCGTTTTCTAGCTTTCCAAGAGGAAGTTTTTTTTCATCGTGTTCCGAAGATTCGGTCGCCGGCATCGCCGAGACCCGGACAGATATAGGCATTTTCATTCAGGCAGCGATCCAGATGTCCGCAGTAGATCGGCACGTCCGGATGACATTCCTGGAAGTGTTTAATACCTTCCGGAGCTGCAATAATACACATGAATTTGATATTTTTACCGCCGTGTTCTTTAATGAAATCTACAGCGGCCACAGCAGAACCGCCGGTAGCCAGCATTGGGTCAAGAACAACAATGGTTCTCTGGTCGATCGGTGCCGGAAGTTTGCAGAAATATTCATGAGGTTCGTGAGTCTCTTCGTCACGATAGAGACCGATATGACCAACTTTTGCGGATGGGACAAGCGTCAGAATTCCATTGACCATGCCAAGCCCGGCACGAAGAATCGGAACGATGGCAAGTTTTTTGCCGGCAATCATCGGTGAATGGCAGGTTTCAATCGGTGTTTTGATTTCTATATCTTCAAGCGGCAGATCCCGAAGTGCTTCATAACCCATGAGAACGGTAATTTCTTCAATGAGCCGACGGAATTCATTGGTTCCGGTGCGTTCATCCCGGAGCATGGATATTTTATGCTGAATTAACGGATGTTCCATGATAAAGACATTTTCCTTCATAAATTTTTCCTCCTGATATGTTTCATTTTCTCTATTGTAAAAGATATTTGCGATGAGGTCAATGGAAATATCGACACAGAATTTACACAGGCTTTTCAAAACATTTTCACAAATTTTCCATTTTTGTACCACATTTATATGGGATAATAGGAACACCTAAAATATGAGAAATGAGGGTGAGCAGTGGAAAAGGTACAGGAAGTTTTTAAGCGGTATGAGAAGAAATATTTGTTGACCCGTGAACAGTACAGGGCGCTGATGGAACGGGTGGACGGACGGCTGATATTGGATGAATATGGTCTTCATACGATCTGTAATGTTTATTTTGATACGGAGGATTATGAGCTTATACGAACATCCATAGAAAAGCCGCATTATAAGGAAAAACTTCGGCTTCGGAGTTATGGGGTGCCAAAAGCTTACAGTCAGGTATTTATTGAACTGAAGAAGAAATATGACGGCGTCGTGTATAAGCGGCGGATACCAATGCGGCTGGAGAATGCGGAAAAATATTTATATTCAGGAATTATTCCGGAGGGACATTCCCAGATTTTAAGTGAAATACAGTGGTTTGTAGAGTTTTATGAGCCAAAGCCAGCGGTATTTTTGGCCTATGACCGGAGGGCTTATTTTGGAAAGGAGCAGGAGGAGTTTCGGGTAACTTTTGATGAAAATATACGTTACCGGGAGGAACAGCTCCATCTGGCTGACGGGGACCAGGGAATCGGTCTGCTGCCGGAAAATATGATATTGATGGAAGTCAAAATACCGGATAGTATGCCATTTTGGTTTGGACATATATTGTCCGAATTGGAAATTTTTCCAATATCTTTTTCAAAGTATGGTACTTATTATAAAGAAAATTTAACACATTTATTTGGGGAGGGCCTTTTATATGCTTGACAGTGTATTGTCATTATCATCCGCCGGGCTGACTGTGCCGGAATTTATATTTTGTACGGTATTTTCTATTATGTTTGGAGTAGTCATCGCGCTGGTACATATGTATAGAAATCAGTATTCGAAAAATTTTATCTTAACCCTGATATTACTGCCTGCCATTGTCCAGACGGTGATCATGCTGGTCAATGGAAATCTTGGGGCAGGTGTGGCTGTGGCCGGAGCCTTCAGTCTTGTTCGTTTCCGCTCTGTTCCGGGAAATTCCCGGGAGATCGCATCTATTTTTCTGGCGATGGCCGTTGGTTTGGCTACCGGAATGGGGTATGTGGCCATCGGAGGGCTGCTGGTGATCATTGTGGGAATGGTTATGCTTCTGGTAGCAAATCTTCCGGTCGGACGGATGAATCAGATGATGCGGGATTTGAAAGTGACCATTCCTGAAAATCTGGATTATGAAGGCATATTTGATGATCTCTTTGCCGAATATACGACCCGGAATGAATTGTTGAAAGTACGGACAGTGAATATGGGAAGTCTATACGAGCTTCACTATCATATATTGTTCCGGGGAGATAAAAGTGAAAAAAAATTTCTGGATGAGCTGCGGTGCCGCAATGGAAATCTGACCATTGTCTGCGGGCGGGTGGCTCAGGAGAGAGAAGAATTATAGAATAGATAGGAGGTTTTCATGAATGAAAGGTTCGAAATATTTAGTCTGTCTGCTGGCCAGTGGTTTGGCATTGTCTCTGCTCGTCGGCTGCAGCGCTCAGAATAGCGGTACTGTGACCGAAACAACTGTTGTTATGTCTGAAAGTATTGAAGATACAGAGCAGAATCATGAAAATGTGGCAGCGGAGACCGGGACTCTGACAGGAAGTTACGATGATGATGATTTGGATGAAAGCTGGTCCGAAGGAAGAGCAACGATTATTAAGTGTAATGGAGAGTCTTCTGAGATTTCCGGTGATGGTATTCAGGCGGATGGAAATACACTGAAAATTACTCAGGCCGGAACCTATGTATTTAGCGGAACGATGATGGATGGGCAGATTCAGGTAGATGCGGGTAAAGAGGATGTGGTGCATATTGTTCTGAATGGGCTGGCGGCCAGTTCGGGAACCAGCTCGGTCATTTATGGGGTTCAGAGTAAAAAAATCGTGATAACCCTTGAAAAGGGGACGACCAGTACACTCAGTGATGCGTCAGCTTACGTCTATGCCGATGATTCTGAGGATGAACCAAATGCCTGCGTTTTCAGTAAGGACGATATAAGTATTAACGGTAAAGGAACACTGGAAGTTACTGGAAATTATGAGGATGGTATCCGGAGTAAAGATGATCTAAAAGTCATTAGCGGAACGTTAAATATTACGGCACAGCAGCATGGACTGAAGGGAAAGGATTCTGTGACGGTGAAGGACGGGGAGCTGACGATCACTGCAGGCGGTGACGGCATAAAATCCAATAATGATACGGAGGATGACAAAGGCTATATTCTGATCGATGGAGGTACATACCGGATTACAGCAGCTCAGGATGGTATTCAGGCGGAGACCATACTTCAGATTAACGGTGGTTCCGGATCGGTAGTGAGCGGCGGCGGCAGTGCCAATGCAAGTTATGATGAAAATGGTAAGGTACGAGAGGAATGGGGCCGGTGGGGCGGCAAAGGCGGTCAAACTCCACAAGAGAACAGGATGCCGGAAGATGGCCATACGCCACCGGAGGGCGATATGCCGGAAGATGGCCATACGCCACCGGAGGGCGATATGCTGGAAGATGGTCAGACACCACCGGAAAATAGCACCAGCAACTTGGAAGAAAGCGAAACCTCAGACAGTGCAAAAGGTTTAAAAGCCGGTTCGGCAATTTATCTCAATGGCGGAGACTTCACGATAGACTCATCGGATGACAGTATTCATTCCAATGGAAATATCACAGTCAATAATGGGACATTTGTGATGGAATCGGGGGATGACGGTGTACATGCTGATAATGCGTTGGTTATTGCCGGAGGTACCATTCAGGTGAACAAATCCTATGAGGGACTGGAAGGATTGACAGTGGATATCAGGGGCGGTGATATTGATGTGACGTCAACGGATGATGGGATTAATTCAGCCGGAGGCAGTGATACCCTGGCGAATGGCCGTCCGGGACAAAATAGTTTTGCATCGGGGGATGATTGTTGGATACGCATCAGGGGCGGTGATATTTATGTGAAAGCGGCCGGTGACGGCATTGATTCTAATGGAAATTTATATGTAAGCGGCGGTATGGTTGTAGTTGAAGGGCCTGAGGATTCGGCCAATGGCACATTAGATTATGAAGGTGTAGCAGAGATTACTGGAGGAACTTTCGTAGGCACAGGAAGCTCCGGCATGGCGATGGCTTTTAGTGATTCATCGACACAGCTTTCTATCAACGTTGTTGCCGATACCATGCTCCCGTCAGGAACAATGGTAACATTAACAGACAGTACAGGAAAGGAGATTCTCAGTGTCTCTCCGACGAAATCTTTCGACTGTATTCAGATCAGTGCATCCCTGCTTGAGGCTGGTGAGACTTATACGGTAACCTATGGCGATGGTCATTCGACGGAGATAACATTAGGCAGTAATTAAAAATAGAGACTTAAAAATATTCCTTGCGGCAGACTGAGGCCGCAGGGGATATTTGCATTATAGAAAACTTTGCAGATTGACAGGTTCTTATTTGTTTCGTTTCAGCAGCCGCATTTTAAAGGCTCTGATTTTTGACATATACCGGCTGGTATACAGTACCCCCAGAATCAATACGCCAAGGACAAGTCCAAGAGCGAAACTGGCAATATTATCATACAATTCAATGTTTGTCAGTTTCTGTAGGTCAATGATCATATATACAATATAAGCAGCCAGTCCCATTAAAAAGATATAGTTAAGCCTTTTTGAAAAGATCATGTTTTCATTATTATTGTAATCAGCAACTTTTAATAAAGTTTCTTCCATTTTCTTATCCATATTTTCAATTTTCCTTTCTCCGTCTAATATTTCCTCAATACTGACATCAAAATAATCAGCAATTTGTATGAGTAAATCAAAATCAGGCATATTTACTCCATTTTCCCAGCGGGAGATACTCCGGTTGCTCACACCTATAATTTCGGCAAACTGTTCCTGGGTCAATTTTTTCTCATTGCGAAGTTTCCTTAAAAATTGCCCAATCTTCTTTTGATTCATAATGTATTCGCTCCTTTCGCAATTAGTATACCTTTTCATGAAAGAAAAGTACACGACACAAAGCGAGAATCAAAAAATACTTTTGACCGGACAAAGGAAGTGTGCTAGTATGAATCCGTAGGTGGGAGGAATAGAGATGGCAGAAAAAACTTTTTTTGTTGCCGATACGCATTTCGGTCATGAGGCCATGATTCGTTTTGAGAACCGGCCGTTTAAAGATATAAAGGATATGGAGCAGCAGCTCATAAAAAACTGGAATGAAATTGTAAGACCGGACGACAGAGTGTTTGTTCTGGGGGATTTTGCTTTTGGAGATCAGGCCGAGGTGACACGGCTTTGCCGAAGCTTGAACGGCAGAAAAACGCTGGTTCTTGGTAATCACGATACCCAATCGCCGGAATGGTACAGGGAGTGCGGATTTGTTGAAGCCAGTGCATGGCCGATTATCATTGATGGATTTTGGATTTTATCCCATGAGCCGCTGTATATTAATGAAAATATGCCTTATGCCAATATTTATGGACATGTTCATGGAAATCCGACGTATAAGGATTTTTGCCGTCAGTCCATCTGTGTTTGTGTGGAAAGGACGGAATATCGGCCCATATCTTTTAAAGAGATACGAAAGAAAGTTTTGGGGAATTAAATTAAAAAAGGGCGCTTAAGCGTCCTTTTTTGCTGCAGAATCCTTTGTTTCGGAAGATTTGCTTCCGGTAGCTTTATTATTTTCAACAAGTTCACGGGCAACATCGAATGGATGCTGTTTCCGGTAGATACGTTCCTTCTGGGCCTCAATTTTAGCGGCCTGGGCCCGTTCAATTGCCTCATATTCCGGACTGCCGGGACGAGGCGCATTGGATTTTTCACGGTAGGCCATGAAAAACATGACTGTTGCTAAGAGGGCGATGATCAGAAGAAGAAAATCAACTTTACCCTTAGAAGCAAAATAACCTAAAATGACAGTGGCAATGAGACATACGACGGTTAATATTTTCAGAATTACCAGCCATTGTTCGTACTTTTTTAATTTGGTTTCTGTATCCATGACATATCAAACCTACTTTCCTGTAACTTTAGGTAATATTATAAGCCATAAAAACGAAATCTTCAATAGATAAATATTTGACAAATATGGGAGAAAAGTATTCCCTGAACGGTTCTGAAATGTTAAAATAGTTTTATATGATAGATGGGGTGGGGCAGATGAAGATGTATATTCCGAGTAAAGCGGCCGAGATTATCCGGGAATTGACCGCGAATGGTTTTGAAGCATATGCAGTAGGAGGATGTGTCCGGGACAGTATTTTAGGGCGGGAACCCGAGGACTGGGACATTACTACATCTGCCAGGCCGGAGCAGGTAAAGCAGATTTTTCCGCGCACTGTAGATACGGGAATTGAGCATGGCACAGTGACCGTGTTGATGGATAAAGATGCTTTTGAGGTAACGACCTATCGGGTGGATGGGGAGTATGAAGATCATCGCCATCCGAAGGAAGTAACATTTACAGCCAGTCTGGAAGAGGATTTGAAACGGCGGGATTTTACGATCAATGCGATGGCTTATAACCCGGAAACCGGGCTGGTGGATATATTCCACGGCATGGAGGACCTGGAGCGAAAGGTCATCCGCTGTGTGGGAAATCCGGGAGAGCGGTTTGATGAGGATGCGTTAAGGATTCTCCGGGCCATTCGTTTTTCGGCCCAGCTTGGATTTTCCATTGATGAGGCAACGAAAGCGGCCATGTCGGAACGGGTGGAAGCGCTGAGAGAAGTCAGCGCCGAGCGTATTCGGGTGGAACTTGTCAAACTTCTTGTATCGAACCATCCGGAGCGTATTCGGGAAGCCTATGCGCTTGGAATTACCCGGGTCATTCTGCCTGAATATGACGGTATCGTCGGGGTGGCCCAGCATACGCCGAATCATATTTACGATGTGGAAGAACATACATTGATCGCACTGAAAAATATCGATGCAGAACCGGCACTTCGGTTGACAATGCTGTTTCATGACTTTGGAAAGCCTGTGGTGAAAAAGACGGATGGCGATCGGGATATATTTTATAAGCATCCGGAAGTCAGTGCAGAAATGTGCCGAAAGATCATGCGGCGGTTAAAATTTGATAATCACACTTTAGAAAAAGTTTACCGGTTGGTCAAATGGCACGGATTAAAATATCTGCCGAATGATATCAGCGTGCGGCGGGCTTTAAACCGGGTTGGCAAAGATATATTTGAAGATTTCATCAAAGTACAGAGGGCGGATGTCTCGGCAAAGAATCCGTCGGTGGTGCCGAAAAAGATGAAACAGTTAGCAGAGAAGGAGAATATATACAGGAAAATTCTTCGTCGGGGAGACTGTTTTGAGGTGAAAATGCTGGCTGTGAATGGTAAAGATCTGATTCAGGCAGGTATTCCGCAGGGGCCGATTCTCGGTGCGGTGTTGGAGCGGCTGGTAGAGCTGGTCATTGACAGGCCGGAGCTGAATGAAAAAGGAAAACTTTTGGAACTGGCCGGACAGGTACAAAAGGATCCGACGATTTTTAATGAAAAGGAATATTTCTTTGAAAAATAAAAAATAAGATGGTATTGAATGAACAATACCATCTTATTTTTATTTGCCAGAAATTTTGTTTTTCATTCTCTGGAAGAATCCAACTTTTGGCGGTGCGGACAATGCCGGACCACGCAGGCTCTTCACACTTAAAATGTACATACCGCTGACCATGGCTTTTACTTCCTGTTTTACAGGGATTAAGTCATAAATTTTTTCATCGGCAATAAGGGTCATGATTCTAGGTCCAACCTTTGCTTTTACAATCGGCACCTTTGAGCGTCGATAGAGCTTTGGGGTGGAATCTATGACAATTTTTGGCAGGCCAGATTCAGTCAGCTTCATTTTCTTTTTGTCAATGACCAGCATGGTCATCGGCTGTGCGGCAGCTTCAATCTGCTGCTGTGCAGCTTCTGCTTTTTTCTGCTGCTTGTTTCCCCAGAATGTAAGAAATGCCAGGGCAGCCACTAAGACCACGAGGACGACAATCAGAACTATGGCCGGTGTAGACAAAAGTGCAACTGGTATCATCGTCTGTTTCCTCCTTAAAATTTCAGTCCTTGTCAATTGTATCATGCTTTGGTTTAAAAATGAATAGCAAAAATGAAAGAATTTGGATTATTTTTCATTTAGCATGGTACGAATTTGCTCCTGAACTGTCGTTCCAAGGCATTTTTTATCGGCCGGACTTAATTCGGATACAAAAATCGGAGTCCCAAAACGGATGGATACGGTTTGCTTTTTTACCATCGGAATGTGTGTCTCAAAAATATTTTCTGTGTTCCGGATGGCTACCGGGACGATTGGACAGCCGGTTTTTGTAGCGATCTTAAAGCCGCCTTCTTTGAACGGAATCATTTCTTTACCAAGACCGCGTGTGCCTTCCGGGAATAAAAATATCGACGTTCCGGATTTGATCAAATCAATGCAGGTGAGTATTGTTTTTAAGCCTTCACGAACATTTTCCCGGTCCAGGAACTGGCAGTTAATGTAACGCATCCAGCGGCTGATGCACGGGACCTTTTCCATTTCTTTTTTGGAGACAAAGCCGGTATTGTTTTTCACCAGTGTGTAACAGGTTGGAATATCATAGTAACTCCGGTGATTGGCTACGTAAAGGACCGGAGTGTCTTCCGGCACATTTTCCTGTCCCTCAACCTCAAGCTTTGTTCCGCTGGCCAATAATACCATCTTAAATCCCCAAACGACAAAACTCTGGGAAACAGTCGCCTTTTTCGTTGGGCTGAAATGGCCGATGATATTGACGACCAGATACATTGGCAGGCTGATAACAGAGAACAGCAGTAAAAATACAATAACGCAGATAAAACGGATCATGGGCGATGCACCTCCTCAGATTCGGCGGCCGGGGTCTGGTTGCGTCCGTACAGTTCGGACAGTTCTTTTAAATAGGCGGCAGTGCCCGCATTCAGTTGTTCCTGAAGGTACCGCCAAGCCCAGTTGCCCTGACCGATTCCAGGGGTATTCATGCGGCTGGAACTGTCCAGACCAAAAACGTCCTGAAGCGGGAAAAGGACATATCGGGCGACGGAGCCCAGAGCCAGCCGAATAAAATCCCAATGAACATTGCTGCCGTCACAGCTTAAATAGCGGCGCACCTTATCCTGGGATTCCGGGGAAGCCTGACGATACCAGCCTTGGGTCGTATCGTTATCGTGGGTACCTGTGTAGCAGACACAATTCTCGTTATAATTGTAAGGCAGATAGTCATTATCCTTAATATCGTCAAAGGCGAATTGGAGGATTTTCATGCCGGGAAGTCCATAATCATCTCTGAGAGCTTCCACGGCCGGAGTGATCACGCCTAAATCTTCGGCGATGATTGGCAGTGAACCGTCGAAAGCTTCAAGAATATGATCAAAAAAGTCTTTTCCCGGACCTTTTTTCCACTGGCCATTAATGGCGGTTTCCTCACCGTAAGGGATGGCCCAATAAGCTTCAAAACCACGGAAATGGTCGATACGCAGCAAATCTGTCAGAGTCAATTGATGCCGTATTCGGGCAATCCACCATTGGTAATGACTTTTTTTATGAGCGTCCCAGTCATAGAGGGGATTTCCCCAGAGCTGTCCGGTAGCGCTGAAATAATCCGGCGGGACACCGGCGACTACCGTCGGATAGCCCTCTTCATCCAGTTGGAAAAGCTCTTTATTTGCCCATACATCCGCACTGTCCGGTGAAACAAAAATAGGAATATCACCGATGATCTCAATGCCGTTTGAATGGGCATAAACTTTGAGTTCTTCCCACTGTTTAAAGAAAATGTATTGAACGAAACGGTAATAATTGATGGATGTTTTAAATTCAGTTATAGCTTCAGCCCTGGTGGCCGTTGTCGGGAATTTATATTTTTCTTCCCATTCGGTCCAGGATTTGCCGTCGTGGGCGTCTTTCAGTGCCATAAAAAGAGCATAATCCATCAGCCAGGAATCATTCTTTTCACAGAAGGCACGGAATTCATTAAGCAATAAAATAATCGGTGTGTGTTGAAAATTCGCATAGGCCTTTTTTAAAAGTTCGGTTTTATATGCAATGAGCGGTCCATAGTCGATATGCTTTTCATCCCATTCCGGCGCATCCTTTACGTCTTCTTTGGTCAGTAATTCCCATTCGATCAATTTCTCGGGACTGATGATCAGGGGCTGACCGGCAAAGGCGGAAAATGATTGATACGGAGAGTCGCCGAAACCGGTAGGACCCAGCGGCAGGCATTGCCAGAGTGTCTGTCCGGCATCTTTTAAAAAGTCAATGAAATCATAAGCGCCCTTTCCAAGGTCGCCGATTCCAAAAGGTCCCGGAAAGGAAGTCGGATGAACAAGAATTCCACTTTGACGGGATTTGATATTTTTCTTTTGTTCCATAGGAAACGATACCTCCAATATAAAAACTCTATGTTCTATCATACACGATTTCTATGTCATAATGCAAGAAGCTGATAATATTCTTCCAGCGTCAAACCTTCCTTTTTTAAATATGCGGCCAGATTTTTACCGACATAGCGAAAATGCCATGGTTCATAGGCATATCCGGTAATGTTTTCTTTTCCGGCAGGATAGCGCAGGATGAAACCGTAAGCCGGGGCATTTTCACGGAGCCACTTTCCCTCCGGAGTGTTTTCAAAATCTGTTGTCAGTGCGGAGCGGATCGCAGGGGTAGATATATCCATGGCAAGGCCGGTCTGATGTTCGCTGGTTCCGGGGCGGGCAGAATAAAGGGAAGTATGGGCTTCGCCTTTGACGGCCAGATTTTGCTCATAAATATCTTTCTGACGTTCATAGGAACGATAACCGGAGACACCGATGAGGTTCAGGCCCTCGGCCTGTGCATCACGGAACATATTTTCCAGGGCGCGGGCCGCAGGTTCACGCATATAGTTGCGGGGATCGTCACCAATATAGGCAAAGGGAACATTTACCGGAACCAGGTCTGAGGGTACATAATCTTCGGCCAGGGGATGGGATTTATTAACAAGTATGCCCAAATAATCACTATTCATAAAATCACCTGAAGGAACTTTAATTTAATCTATGTAAAAAAGATGGGAAGGTGCGGAACCTTACTGTAAAAATAAGCATATCATAATCGTGAACAATGATGGGAGGCGCTTATGGACTATAGAAATCTTCATCAAATGAATCTGTATGATGTATTTGGTGACAGCCCATGGACTCAGGAAGATGTGTTCCTGAAGGACAGGGATTACATGAAAAAAATGTGTCCGAAGCAGAACAGGGAGATGCTTCGCTGGGTAGAGGATGTATGCGACGAAGAAGAATATGACGGAAGCTGTATGTATGATGAATATCCGGATATTACGGCAATGAATCACCTGGTAGATAAGGCATATACCAGGGCCGGCCGGCCGGAACCGGAGGACTGGAGCAGGGCGCTGCTGACAAGTCTGCTCTATGATGAAATCTGTTATCGGAGGAACCGCCGCAGAGAATTTAAGCAGAGACTTTATCCACGTTAGGGCGCGGGGCGGCGAATGCCGCCCCTTGTGAAGTCGGAATGGCTGTGGTACAATGTTTCAGAAAGGATTTTGTTATGAAACAATTAGAAGAAATTTTAGATGCTGTTCTGAATTGGGGATTACTTGACATGACATTGAGCAACCGGAAAAATGCCGGGGATATCCAGAAGATAAAGATTCGTCCGGTCATCATTAAGGACAATCTTGTATTTCAGGCGGCCCAGTATACAAAAACACAGGTTTTTCATAAAAATATTGCAGAGGATGAGATACAGGACTGGGTCCTGGAACGTATCCGGAATGATTTTAAGCAGACCCAGATTAAGACCGGGGACAAGGAGTACACGATTCTGTCCGGGAAAAAGGGAAATGTTACCGTAAAAGAGCGGGAAGCCGCCGGCGGCCGGAAGGGAAATCTGGCTCATAACCGGAAAAAGACATATATTTTGCCGGAAGGGACGCCGGTACCGTTTCTGGTGGATTTGGGAGTAATGACGGCCGAAGGAAAGATTGTCCGCTCAAAATATGATAAGTACCGGCAGATTAACCGTTTCCTGGAATTTATTCAGGACGTGCTTCCGGAGCTTCCAAAGGACAGGGAGCTTACGATGATTGATTTTGGCTGCGGTAAATCTTATTTGACCTTTGCCATGTATTATTATTTAAATATTTTAATGGGTTATTCAGTGAAGATGATCGGACTGGATTTAAAGGAAGATGTCATCCGCCACTGCAATGAGCTTCGGGATAAATACGGTTATGATCAACTGGAATTTATTCATGGGGACATTGCTGATTTTGAAGGCGCCGACTCTGTCGATATGGTCGTTACGCTCCATGCCTGTGATACGGCGACGGATTATGCTTTATATAAAGCGATTCGCTGGAATGCCCGTGTTATCCTGTCTGTTCCGTGTTGTCAGCATGAATTGAATGGACAGATAAAGAATGATATGCTTGCTCCGGTATTTCACTATGGATTGCTGAAAGAACGGATGGCGGCGCTGATCACGGATGGCCTGCGGGGACAGCTATTGGAAGTGATGGGATATAAGACCCAGCTGCTGGAATTTATTGATATGGAGCATACACCGAAAAATATTTTGATCCGTGCGGTAAGAGGCGGTTCTATCCGAAACAGCCAGAAAAAAGGGTTGGCGGCTTATCAGGCGTGTGCGGAAGGTTTTAACGGCGATCTGACACTGTACCGATTGCTATTTCAGGACTTGAAGAAAGAGGAAGAAACAAAGAATGAAAAATAAGAAAAAAATTTTATTTATCGTCGGATTTTATCTGGTGTCGTTTATTGTGGCATTGCTTCTGACGAATCATGTTCTGAATTATGACCGTATTCATCCGTCGAGAAATCAGGGGGATACGTCTCTGATTAAATTATATGTAAAAAACAGCGGCATGAAAATTAATGAAATGGATGCATATGTTCAGGAGATGAATGCGTCTTATCTGCGGCTGAGTATGACGCCGGTGTCGGAGAATAAAACGGTAACGCTTTTAATGTCGGAACCGGTGAACAATGTTCGGAAAATTTCTTATTCCCTGATGGATGAGAATAACAGCCAGGAGATTGAGTCGGGGGAATGTCCGGAAATTCAGCGTGTGGAAGGCCAGAGGCAGACAGAAATTCGTTTTCAGTCGGATTTACAGTCGGGTAAGGAATATTGTCTGAATCTGACCGTTGAGGATGATGAGCGGCAGACATATTATTATTATACCCGTGTTATTTATGGTAATAATCTTCAGGCCTATGACAAGCTGCAGTTCGTCTCTGATTTTCACAATGCCATTTTTGAAAAGACCGCATCCTCCCGGATCGCAGAATATTTGTCTTTTTCATCGGATGCTTCCAATGATGATTTTCGGAAAGTATCGATTTCCTCGGACAGCGAGGTCGTTACCTGGGGGGATTTGAATCCGGAGGTCGTCAGCGATGTGGATATGACCATTGTCAATCTGGACAGCCAGACCGGGGAAATTCAGTTGGTTTACGAAATTGAAGCCCGGGATGACAGCGGAAATAATTATAATTATATGGTCAGAGAATATTATGAAGTATCCAGCACGGGAAGTACGGTAAATTTGCTGGATTATTCCAGGACCATGGAAGAAAAACTGGATGAACAGTCATTTGTTTTTAATAATAATCGGATGCGTCTGGGGATTGTTGATGAGAGCAAGATGGACATTCAGGTGTATGGCAAAGAGGAGCCGGAGGAAGAAGAAAGCCAGACCGGAGAGTCTGGTTCGGAGACTCAGACTGGAAATGAAACCGAATACAATACTTACATTAGTTTTGTAGCGGACGGTGGTCTGTGGGTTTATAATACCCGTGATAATATATTGACCCAGGCTTTTGGCTTTGAACGGAAAAGCCAGGTTAGCTACAGAGATTCGAGTTATATGAACCATGGTGTCAAGGTGCTGCGTACCGAGGAAAATGGCGACCTGTATTTTGCAGTTTATGGTTATATATACAATGGGGACAATGAAGGCCGTTTTGGCATTACAGTGAATCATTATAACCGGGTGGATGGAACCTACTCGGAGGTTCTGTTTATTCCGTACGATAAGAACTTTAACATGCTGAGTCGGGGCATTCAGAAGATGGCCTTTATTGATTCAAATGATATGTTGTATATTTGTCTGGAGGATACGATTTACCGTTTTGATATTATTATGAAAGAATCGGAAATCGTGTTGGAACAGGCTGAGTCGGAGGACTGTGCCATTTCAGGAGACGGCCGGAGCGTTGTTATTTCCCATCGGGATGGAACGGGAACTGTGACAAGTATTGAATGGCGTAATCTGGAAACGGGAGAGACAAAGGAAATAAAAAGAGAAAATCAGGACATTGCCATGATCGGAATGCTTGGTGAAAACCTGGTTTATGGTGTCGGCAGTATTACCGCCGAAGAACAGCATTTGGATGTTTTATATATCGTAGATCCAGAACTTAACGTTCTTAAAGAATATACGGTGCCTGGCGGTTATATCACTGAGGCCAGCGTCGATGGTGATCTGCTGGAGATATTCCGGCAGGGAGATAATCAGGAAAATATGTCTGTGGATTACATTTTGTATAATCAAAATGACAGTCAAAATATCGGTACTGTCAATGTCCGTAATGATCAGCGTAAACAGGAAACATGGCTTGTGACAAATGAGTACGGTAATGATATGCCGGTCGTGCTTTTTGCAAGAGCCATTGAGTCTTATCGGAATACGCAGATGGAATTCCAGGCTCAGAGTGAAGAATATACCGGTTATTTTGTTTATAATAATGAAAACCTGATGAAATACCCGACGTTCAAAGAAGCCTATGAAGAGGCCCTTTCAAATGGCGGTAAGGTTTTGGACAGCCTTGGACGTATTATCAGCCGTCCGTCTGTGCGCGTCGAGGAAAAGGATTTGAATGGCTACAGCATTACCCTGGCTGAGTCCGACGAAATGGCCCAGCAGCGGGCTGTGCTTGAGTGGATTTTCAACTATGAAAAATTGAGTGGAGAGCCAGTTTTGAATAGTAATGATATGTTGGAAAATCTTCAGGCAAATCTGCCGGATTTCCACGTGGTCGATATGACGGGAATTACCCTGTATGATGCTTTAACGATGATTTCGGATGGTATTCCGCTGGTCGTTAAAAACAGCGAAGGAACCTGGTGTGTAGCCGAAGGCTATGTCAATGGCTATATTGTCATTGCTGACCCGAAAGACGGCACTGTTTCCGGGTATGAGCAGGATTCCGCGGTGAATGGAATCGCATCCTCCGGTAATGTCATTTATAGTTATTATAAGTAAGATACAGAAAACATCCTCCGCAGAAAGCATTTTCGCAAGCTTTCCAGGGAGGATGTTTTTGCATAGTTTACTTCAGATTTTCAGGATTGAGTCCGTCAAGTTCCGGAAGAACGAATCGTCCGTCTTTACGAATGAGAACGTCGTCAAACCAGATGCTGCCGCCGCCGTATTCCGGTCTCTGGATACAAACCAAATCCCAGTGAATGGCGGAGTGGTTTCCGTTTGGCGCTTCATCGTAGCAGTTGCCCGGAGTAAAGTGGAAAGACCCCATGATTTTTTCATCAAAGAGAGTGTCCTTCATCGGGTTCAAAATATATGGGTTGACGCCGAGGGCAAATTCGCCGATATAGCGGGCGCCGTCATCAGTATCAAGAACCTGATTAATGCGTTCGGTATTATTGGCCGTTGCTTTCACAATTTTACCGTTTTCAAAAGTAAAGGAAATATTTTCAAAGGTAAAGCCCTGGAAGACAGCTGGGGTATTATAAGTCAGTGTACCGTTGATGGAGTCTCTGACCGGAGCCGTGTAGACTTCGCCGTCAGGAATGTTCATATTACCGGAGCATTTGATGGCCGGAACGCCTTTAATGGAGAAGGTGAGGTCTGTTCCCGGACCTTCGATGTGGACTTTGTCCGTCTTGTCCATCAGTTCAATGAGCGGTGTCATCGCTTCCCCCATTTTTTCGTAGTCGAGGCAGCAGACATCAAAATAAAAGTCTTCAAAGGCTTCCAGGCTCTGATTGTTGAGCTGGGCCATAGAGTTATTCGGGTAACGCATAACGCACCAGCGCAGTTTTGGTACACGGATTTCGTGGTGGACCGGAGTGCTGTACAGCCGTTCGTAGAGGGCCAGATTGTCCGCAGGGACATCCGAATTTTCGGAGATGTTATCGGAACCGCGGATGGCAAGATAGCAGTCCATCTGGGACATTTCCAGAGCGGATACCTGGGCCATCAGGCGAAGTTGTTCTTCATTACAGTGAAGCAGCATTTCGCGCTGAACCCGTGGATTCGTATAGTGAGGAAAAGGCATGGCGCCAACAGCATAGGTTTCTTTGATGAGCTGACGAGCCAGATCTTCGGTACTTTCTCCGGTATAGTCAATATATACCTTATCTCCAGGTTTCACCTGAATCGATTTGTGGATCAGATTATGAGCGAATACTTTAATACGTTCATCCATATTAAAAACTTCCTTTCTTTAATCGTTGCCAAGTAATTATACATCTGAATTTCTGTAAAGTCCACCTTTACGAAAGGTAAAATATAATGTAAAATATAGAAGATTGATAATAATACGGGGGTATTAGCGATGGATTTAGTAACAGTAAGAGAATTATATCGGAATTCTTCAAAATATGTGGATCAAAAAGTGAAGATCGGAGGATGGGTCCGTAATCTGAGAGACTCAAAAACCTTTGGTTTCCTGGTCATCAATGACGGAACTTATTTTCAGACGCTCCAGGTCGTTTTTGGTGAACAGTTGGACAACTTCCAGGATATCTGTAAATTGAATGTGGGTGCGGCCGTCATCGTTGAAGGAACATTGGTGGCAACACCGAAGGCAAAGCAGCCTTTTGAAATCCAGGCTGACAGTGTGTATGTGGAAGGTGCTTCCACACCGGATTATCCGATTCAGCCGAAACGTCACAGTTTTGAATATCTGCGGACGATGACGCATCTGCGGGCCCGGACAAATACATTCCAGGCTGTATTCCGTGTGCGTTCTTTGATTGCCTATGCCATTCATAAGTTTTTCCAGGAACGGGATTTTGTCTATGTGCATACACCATTGATCACCGGAAGTGATTGTGAAGGTGCCGGTGAGATGTTCCGTGTAACCACATTGGACCCGGAAAATATGCCGAAGGATGAAGAAGGAAATGTGGATTATTCCAAAGATTTCTTTGGAAAAGAAACCAATCTGACTGTCAGCGGCCAGTTAAACGGTGAGACCTTTGCCATGGCATTCCGAAACATCTATACATTCGGACCGACTTTCCGTGCGGAAAATTCCAACACGACCCGTCATGCAGCCGAGTTCTGGATGATCGAGCCGGAGATGGCCTTTGCTGATTTAGAGGATAACATGGCTCTGGCCGAAGCTATGCTGAAATATGTCATCAACTATGTTTTGGAAAATGCGCCGGAAGAGATGAATTTCTTCAATCAGTTTGTGGACAAAGGGCTTATTGAGCGTCTGAAACATGTGGCAGGCTCCGACTTTGCCCATGTAACTTATACGGAAGCCGTAGAACTTCTGGAGAAACATAATGATAAATTTGAATATAAAGTTCACTGGGGAACAGACCTGCAGACAGAGCATGAACGCTATCTGACTGAGAAGGTCTTCAAACGTCCGGTATTCGTAACGGATTATCCGAAGGAAATCAAGGCATTCTATATGAAGATGAATCCGGATAATAAAACGGTGGCAGCGATGGACCTGCTTGTTCCGGGTATCGGAGAGATTATCGGAGGAAGTCAGCGTGAGGACGACCTTGACAAATTAATTCAGCGGATGAATGAATTGGGATTGAAGGAAGAAGATTATGGATTCTATCTGGATCTTCGCCGTTATGGTTCTACCCGTCATTCTGGTTTTGGACTTGGATTTGAGCGCTGCGTTATGTATTTGACCGGTATGGGCAATATCCGTGATGTCATTCCGTTCCCGAGAACTGTTAAAAACTGTGATATTTAATATGATTTTGTGATGGAAGGCTGCGGCAGGCAGCCTTTCTCTTTTACTAAAGGTAAGGTGGCAGAAAAATATGTTTAAAAAAATTGGTATTCCTAAGATTCCGAGCATAATTCTATGGCTGGTGATACCGGCCGTCAGCTTCTGGCTTCTGGAAACACTGACTCATTCCGTTGGTGAGGATATGGAATTTCCCATCATTGCTTTAAATCTGGCGTTTTACTACTTGCTTTACGGACTTATTCTGGTCATATCGAAAAGGAGTTTTATCAGCCTGAGTCTGGGCAGTCTTCTGGTGATGATCATTGGACTCGTTGATTATTATGTCATTCAGTTCCGATCCGTTCCGTTGTATCCGTGGGATATTTTATCTGTAAAAACGGCCATGAGTGTATCGGACAATTACAGTTACAGTCTCAATCAGAAATCTATGCTGATTGTCGCCGGATTTGTCTTGCTGATCGTGATCGGTCTGCTGACACGGTGGAAACTTCCGATAAAGAATAAACAATATCATCTGCTTTCGGTACTTGGTACTTTACTCTGTGGGTACTTTATGGTACATCAGTGCAGATGCCTGAGGTCCATGATGCTGTCGGTTTTTATGAATATCATTTTACGCCGAACGCTTTCTATCAGCTGAATGGATTTGCTGTCAGTTTTATTTCAAATATGCAGTATTTGGATGTTTCGAAGCCGGGAAATTACAGTATTCAAAAAGTCCAGGAGATACTGGAACCTTACATAGAAGAAAGTAAAAAAGATAAAGAGGGACAGGCTGATTCAGTAAAGCCCAATATTATTGTCATTATGAATGAGGCTTTTTCGGACCCTGCGGTATTGGGTGATTTTGAGACAAATGTGGATTATATGCCTTACATCCGTTCTATGACCAAAAATACGGTCAAGGGAAATCTTCATGTGTCTGTAAAGGGAGGAAATACGGCGAATACGGAGTATGAATTTTTGACGGGTAACTCTATGGCATTCCTGCCTGCAGGTTCTGTTCCTTATCAGCAGTACATACGGGGAGAAATGCCGACAGTGGCCAGCCAATTAAAAAATATGGGCTATGAAACATTTTCCATTCATCCTTATCGGGCCAATGGCTGGAATCGGAATAAAGTTTATGAGTATTTTGGATTTGAGACCAGCTATTTTAAAGAAAGCTTTACCAATGCACCAATCATTCGGGAATATACGAGTGATCTGGCGACCTATCAGAAAATTGTGGATATTTACAATTCCAAAACGCCGGGACAGCCAATGTTCGTATTTGATGTTACTATGCAGAATCACAGCAGTTACAGTAAAGAATACGATAACTTTACACCGGACGTGGAGGTCCTTGGTTCCAATGGCAGTGCTAAGCTTCTGGAGCGATATCTTTCTCTTATAAAAATATCGGATGAAGCTTTTGCCCAGTTGGTCGAATATTTTTCTGTGGTGGATGAGCCGACGGTCATTTTAATGTTCGGCGATCATCAGCCGGCCGACTGGGTCGTCTCACCGATTTATTCCATGAATGGCAACAATGATCAGAATTCCTGGTCCGAATCCGCGGAACGCTATCAGGTACCGTTTATCCTGTGGACGAATTATGATATTGATGAAGCGGCCATTGAGCAGGAAATCAGCTACGATTTTTCACAATACGGTACATTGAGTGTCAATTATTTGAGTACAACACTTTTTGAAGCGGCGGGATTGCCGATGAGTCCGTTTCAGTTGTATATGAAGGATATTATGAAAGATTTTCCGATAATGACAGCGAATATGTTTTTTGATGATGAGGGGACCTATTTTGGTGTAAATATGATTCAGTCATTGCCGGAGAAATTAAAAGATTATGCAATTTTAAATTATAATCATTTGTTTGATACGAAGCACAGAAATGATGAATGGTATGAATAGAGGTGATGAGGATGCGGTTTATCCATATGGCGGATATTCATCTTGGGGCAGTTCCGGATAAGGGGAAGCCATGGGCGCAGAAGCGTTCCGAAGAAATTGAATCCACATTTTACCGGCTGCTTAAAGAGGCCGGACGGCAGGGTGTGGATTTGGTATTGATCGCGGGAGATGTATTTCATCGTCCGCCGGTCAAACGGGAATTAAAGGAATTAAATTACCGTTTGGAATCCATGGCGCCGACCCAGGTCGTTTTGATGGCGGGAAATCATGACTACATGGGGGAAAGCTCCAATTACAGGGATTTTGAATGGGCGGATAATGTACACTTCTTCCGGCGGGAACAGATGGATGTTATCTGCATAGAAACGTTGAATATCTGGGTCTATGGCCTGAGCTATGAACATCGGGAGATTGGGAAACCGCTTTACGATCGGGTCCGTCCGCTGGATAAACCAGGATATCATATTCTTCTGGCCCATGGCGGTGATGAAAAACATATTCCAATCCAAAAAAGTGAGCTTTTGACGGCCGGATTTGATTATGTGGCTCTGGGGCATATTCATAAACCGGAAATCATTTCTGAACGAATGGCCTATGCGGGTGCTTTGGAGCCGATTGACCGGCTGGATATGGGTGCGCATGGATATGTCTATGGTGAGATCACAGGGCAGGGAACCAGGATTCAGTTTTGTCCGGCATCCTGCAGGGAATACAGGGAATTGATTCTGGAATCAGATACGGACATGACCAGCGGCGAGATGGAGCAGTGGCTTGAACAGCAGATTCATATTGAAGGCGAACGACATCTGTATAATGTGGTTTTAAAAGGCTACAGGGACACGGATATTACCTATGATCTGGACCGGATGTCACATATGGGAAATGTGGTTTCAATCAAAGACGAGACATTGCCCTGGTTTGATTTTGAAAGACTTTACAATGAGAATCCGGAAAACCTGATTGGGTTGTTTATAAAAAAGGTATATCAAATGCCAATGGATGAAAAACGCAGGGAACAGATTTTAAGCTATGGTCTTCAGGCCATGTATCACGGAAAGGGCGGAAATGACAGATGATAATTGATACGTTGAATATTACGCATTTTGGCCGTTTTCATCAGAAAAGTCTGCGTCTCTCGCCGGGAATCAATGTGGTTTACGGTGAAAACGAAGCGGGAAAATCCACGCTTCACCAGTTCATTCAGGCCATGCTGTTTGGCGTGGAACGTCTTCGTGGAAAAGCGTCGAAAAAAGACGAATATTCCAGATTTCAGCCCTGGGATCAGGGAAAAAATTACGAAGGTTCCATGGTCATCGAGCATCATGGAGAAATGTACCGCCTGACGCGGAATTTTTACAAGGAGGACGAATTCTTTCGGGTGGAGCAGCTTCGGACAGGGAAGGAAATGCAGCTTCCGGGCGGTCAGATCGACAGCCTGATCGAAGGGATGAATCGGACAAATTTTAAGAACACGCTGAGTATTGGTCAGCTTGAAAGCCGGATTGATGCCCGGTTTGGCCTGACTCTGCAGACCTATATGGCCAATATCCAGCAGACGAAAAATCAGGATGTAGACTTGCAGCGGACACTGGATTATTTGAGAAAAGAAAAGAAGGCGCGATTGGACCGAAGCCCGGAACGGCAGCTTCAGGAATTAAAAAATCAGGCGGAAGTTTCTGAAACCGAAGCGGAGGAGCGGCGTCAGCTCCTGGAAAATATCCGGCAGCAGCAGGAGGAATTAAAAGAAATCCGGCAAAAACGCCAGTCCGAGCGGCTGGCCGGCAGGGAGAACCGTAAAAAGGAACAGCAGGAGCGGATGGAAGCAATCCGGCTGATTGAGGAAAATAATTATGTGGCATCCCAGTATCAGCAAAAAAAATCTGCTTATGAAAAATTGAAACATGAAGCAGCAGAAGCAGATTTTGATGCGGTCAAAGAACAGTGGGATGCGGCAAATGAAGAGTATGACGATCTGTCAGACCGTTATGGTCAACTTATGGGACGAAATCTGGCGATTTTATTTTCTGTGATGATGTTCGGTTTAATACCGGTAATCGCTGTATTCTTTCTAAGAAGTCATTTGGCTGTTCGGATAGGCATTCTTTTGATATTTGTGGCGATTCTGGCAGCGACGGCGGTATTGCTTCAGGCCGGCCGGAAGCGGATGGGATTGAAGCTCAGCGAGAGTAAAGAAAATCTGGATGCGCTTCACGATGAAATGGAGCAGCATATGTTTGGCCGAGGCAGTAAAGTGATGCTGAGGCAGATGAAGGAAGAGCTGCGGGCGTTGAGAGAGCAGTATGAGCAGATACAGATTCCTTTGCAGCCATATCTCGAAAAATACGGGGACGACATTTCGCTGGATATGGAAGCCGAGGATGAGGATGTTTTGGAATCCCTGCGTGAGCGGGAGGAAAATCTTACCAAGTCATTGGAACGGCTGCTTGTACGTAAAGAAGCGATGGAGCAAAAAGAGACGGAGCAGGAAGCTCTGTTGGCAGAGATTGAAGAACTTTCCAAAGAAGCGGCCGAGGAGCGGGAACAGGCAGAAATTATTGATGAATGTATTTCGATTATCCGGGATTTATCGGAAGAGATTCATTCGGATTTTGGTCCGGCTCTGAATCAGGAGGTTTCCAGAATGATTTGGGAACTTACCGGCGGTAAATATGAGCGGGTTATTGTGGACAATGAACTGAATCTTAAAGTAGATACGGATGGCCGTTTTGTGGAATGCAGCCAGCTCAGTACAGGAACACGGGAGCAGCTCTATCTGGCTTTGCGTCTGGCCATGGTGAAGTTACTGTTTCCGGCAGGAGATGTGCCGGTGATTTTTGATGACAGTTTTGTTTTTTACGATGACCAGCGGCTTGCAAGAACACTGGCATGGATTGGTTCTCAGGGATTTGCGCAGGTGATTCTGTTTACTTGTCAGCATCGGGAAATGGATGCGCTTGAGCGTCTGGGAATTTCCTACACACCGATTTATATGGATTAAAAAAGGGTATCCTCAAGTCGAAAAATGACTTTGAGGATACCCTTTTTTGATTTACAGTTCGTGGTTGTTATATTTATTTAATAATTTGTGAATCTTTTCATTCGGGTCAAGTAATTCACTGATTGAATGATCATGATTCAGAGAATCAATCAGGAGTGCGATATACTTGCTCAGATCTACATTGACATAGTATGGTCTGGAAAGTAATTCTGGTGACTGATAGATACAGTTTGTTGTCAGAATTCTGCTGATTGTTCCTTCTTCATAAGCTTTGTCGAAGGCTTCCAGGCCATTGGTAAACAGGCCAAAGGTAGAAGCGACAAAAACACGGTTGGCTTTACGTTTTTTCAGCTCTCTGGCAGTATCCAGCATACTTTCACCGGAAGAAATCATATCGTCGATGATGAGTACGTCTTTACCCTCAACAGAAGAGCCGAGGAATTCGTGAGCAACAATCGGATTACGTCCATCGACAACACGGGAGTAATCACGGCGTTTATAGAACATACCCATATCGATACCAAGAACGTTAGCGTAATATACGGCACGAGTCATAGCTCCTTCATCCGGGCTGATGATCATCATATGTTCACTGTCCACAGTCAGGTCACTGACGGAATGGAACAGAGCTTTGATAAACTGGTAGTTCGGCTGAATGCTCTCAAAACCGCTCATTGGAATGGCATTCTGAACACGTGGGTCATGGGCATCAAAGGTAATGATGTTTTCTACGCCCATATTCATTAATTCCTGGAGTGCAAGTGCACAGTCCAGAGACTCACGGGCTGTACGTTTATGCTGACGGCTTTCATAGAGGAAAGGCATAATCACATTAATACGACGGGCTTTACCGGAAGCAGCGGCAATCAGACGTTTTAAATCGGAATAATGGTCATCCGGTGACATACGATTCACATGTCCGCATAATTTGTATTCAATGTTGTAGTTTGTGACATCAACGATTAAATATAAATCTTTACCGCGGATAGATTCGTTGATTGTACCTTTGGCTTCACCGGAACCAAAGCGGGAACATTTGGCATCAATAATGTAAGTATCCTGCTTATAGTTCTCAAAAAGGATGTTAGTGCTGTTTGCACTTTCACGGTCATTACGCCAGGAAACAATGTAATCATTGACTTTTTTGCCAAGTTCCCAGCTGCTTTGAAGCGGGATGATTCCCAATTGACCTACAGGGATGGTTTCTTTGAAATCGATGTTGAGCTGACTCATGATTTACCTCCGTACTTTATAAGGATTGTTAGTAAGTTTGTATTTTATAACCAATAAAATATTATGGACTATCTATGACTTTATTGTCAAGAATTTTGTCGAAAGTCGTTGAAGAATGTTGTACTTAATAAAAAACATTAGTTTGATCTGGCAATCCTGATACGAATATCTTCTCCGAAGATAAGGAAAATATGATAATAACTGATGATTCGGGAAGAAATACGTTCACTGTAAATATCCTGAATAGCCTCTACCGGAAGATTTGTGGATATGATCGTCGATCTGCGATGCTCCTGTCGATGATTGAGACACAAAAACAGTTGGGAAACTGTGAAATTATTGATAGTTTCAGTACCTAAGTCATCGATGATCAGTGCGTCGCAGTTCATAATGGAATCAAACAGAGTATCTTCATAAAAACTTTCTTCGCCATCTTCTGTATTTCCAAAAGTGTGGGCTTCAAAAGCCTCAATCAAGTCAAAGGCCGTCATGTAAAGAACCGAGCGGGAAGCTTTGAGCAGTTCATTGGCAATACAATGGGTCAGAAAGCTTTTGCCGACGCCGGTGTTTCCTGTAATGAAAAGGTTTGAAAACTGACTGTCAAAATTCTGGATATAAGACTGACATCTGGAGACAATGGTTTTCATGTTGTCGGCCGGGCTGATACCAAAGCGGGTATCGATAGCTTCCGAATAATAATGGATATTAAATGTATCGAAATTCTCTCTTTTCAGGATCGGTGCAATCCGTGACTGATCATAAATTTTCTGAGCAGCGGCCTGTCGAAAGCAAGAGCACAAATCATTGCCGGCAAAGCCTGTATCCTTGCAGATCGGACAATGATATTGGAGTTCCAGATAATTTTCCGGGAATCCGTTGGAAATCAGTAAAGTCTTCTGACGATTCTGCAAATTTGTAATCTGATCGTGAAGCTGTTTGGCAGACTTAACGTGGCTGGAAGATGTATTTAAGACCCGGCTGCGGGCTTCCTCGGCGCACAGAGAGACCATCGCCTGTTCCAGCATCTCATATTCAGGAATTTTATCATATACTTCTTGTATACGCAGATCCTGAAGGTGTTTTTGTTCGGCCTGACGTCGATCGTAATCCCGCATGATGGTCTGATAAAGTGAATTATTCAGCATGGTAATTTATCCTCCTGGGGCAGTTAATGTTGGTTGCCTGAATGAAGTTTTTTTACAAATTCCACTTCCATATTGCTGTAGTCATAGGTTCTTTGATTGAAATTATGGAAGCGGGAAGCAGGTTTCTTACCAGTTTGTGTCTTGACCGGACGGTTCTCCTGAGACTGTCGGTTTCTTGCAGCCTTTGACTTATCAAAAGCGTCATCCAGCCGTCGTACGTCGTCCATCGTTTTTACCTGTTTATCCCTCCAGCCTTTTAAAATCTTGTCTGCATACTGGAAGCTGGCTGTGTGGGCTGTTAAAATAGTTCGTTTACAGGCTTCAACAATTAATTCCTGAGAAAAGTGGTATTCCTGATTCCAACGGCGGATGAAACAGAGTTCGTCTTCTGTCAGGTAACGGCTTTTAATGCCAAAAGCATTCATGACAGAAGTATTTAACTTGTTAAAGGAAGCGCAATAGGCTTTGGCTTCTTCCACAGTCCGGATTCCTGTTTCTGTCCATCCGATGGCCACGGCCTGGATATAATTCATTTTGCGGTGACCATTAGAAATACAATATTCAAAAAGATGTTCGATCAGATCCTGGGACATACCAAGCTCATTATGGAAAAATAAAATGGTATTCATATCTTTCTGGTTCAGCGGTTTTCCTGTGTACTGCTGAATAATAAAGAAAAGCTGGTCGCCGCTCTGTTCTTCCATGAAAGACTGAAGATCATTCATAGAATAAGAGGGTATCTGATATTCTTTTGTTTCATGAGCGACAGCCGCCGCAGGCTCCGGTTCTGCCGGGGCGGATATTTCAGGCGGAATTACAGCAGTCTGCTCTGAGGCATATGGCGCTGTGACCGGACGCAGACAGATATCCGTAATATTTCCTTCTCTGTCCCATGCAATACGCAGCAGGCCCTCCTGTTCCCAGAACCGCAGGGCGCGTTTCACATCATTCTCCGTCATATTAAAAAAGTCTGCCATCGAAGTTGCCGTGATTTCCGCTTCCGGGAAACCGGCCCATCGGAGCAGATAAAGATAAATCTTTAAAAATTCTCCGTTAGCCCCTGACATGTAATGGTCCAGAAACTCGTTTGGAATCATGGTGATATTCCGGGGCATGTCGGTATGTAATTGAATCGATTTCATAAGTCATTCAACCTCGTATAATATGTAATTCGCCGTGCTTCACTTCGAAAAAACTTTGGTTTTTCTTAATCATGGCCATTATAACATGTTTTAAAAAAGTTGGAAATAGGCCGGAATTTTCGGGGAAGAAGCTGTGGAAAATGTGAATAATGTGGATAACTTTTGTGGATACATTTATCGACAACAGAGGAGATGTCGAAAAATCTTGAAAAAACAAGAGGTTTGGAAGGTTTTGGAGAGACTTTGTGGATAATGTTATGTAAATAGAATTATCCACAGATTTAAAACGGAAAAATTGTTAATAAATCTGTGGATAATGTGGATAAGTGGTGAAAAGTAACGGAAATAAAGGCTGTGTAATTGTGAATAAAAAAGTTTAAATTTTTTTCAAAAGATCTTCTCCCACATTGACGATATCGCCGGCCCCCATAGTGATCAGTAAATCACCGTGGTCACAGTTTTCCAGTAAGAATTTCTCGATTTCCCCGAAGGAAGGAAAATAATCGACTTCGGTGCCGAGTTTTTTTATCTCGGCCTGTAAATCTCTGGAATGAATTTCACCGGTGTCCGCCTCTCTGGCTGCATAGATGTCTGCAAGTACGACGTGGTCGGCCAGGGAAAGGGCTTTGGCAAAGTCTTTCAGCAAAGCTTTGGTCCGTGTGTAGGTATGCGGTTGGAAAGCGCACCAGATTTTATGGTGTGGATAGTTTTTAGCCGCAGTCAGGGTCGCTTCGATTTCTGTCGGATGATGAGCATAGTCGTCAAGAACAGTGATGCCGTTGACTTCTCCCTTATACTCGAAACGTCGGTCTGTGCCTTTGAATTTCAGCAGGCCGGACTTGATATTGTCCATGGATATTCCAAGTTCTCTGGCGGCAGCGATGGCTGCCAATGAGTTGGAAACATTGTGGAGACCAGTAACATTTAAATCGATATGTTCAAATTTTTCGCCGTCAATGTATAGATCATAGCTTCCGCAGGCATATTCATTAAAAGAAATATTTTTAGCGGTGTAACTGTCATTGGCTTCCAGGCCATAAGTGATGATCTTACATGGGAGCCCTTCGGTGAAATAGTCCAGATTCGGAATTTCACCATTAATGATCAGGACACCGTCTTTATCCAGCTTTTCGGAGAAAAGGCGGAAGGAATGGCGGATATCGTCCAGGTCTTTAAAGAAATCCAGGTGATCCGCATCCACATTCAGAATCAGTTCAATCCGTGGATTAAATTTCAAAAAGCTGTTCGTATATTCACAGGCTTCGGTAATGAAGTTCTGGGAACGGCCCACACGGATATTGCCGTCAATATCCTTCAAAATGCCGCCGACGGAAATGGTCGGGTCGCAGGCGCCTTCCAGCATGATCAAAGAGAGCATGGAGGTCGTTGTTGTTTTTCCGTGGGTACCGGATACGGCAATAGAGTTTTTATAGTTGCTCATAATCTGTCCAAGAAGTTCTGCCCGATCCATGTGGGGAATGTTTTTCGCCACAACAGCCTGGAATTCCGGATTATCCGGATGGATAGCAGCGGTGTAGACAACAAGGTCGATGTCATCGGTAATATTTTCGGCCTTCTGGCCATAAATAATCGAAGCCCCATGACTTTCCAGTTTCTCCGTGATCGGAGAAGCTTTCATGTCAGAACCGGTAATTGTAAAGCCGCGTTCCAGAAGGACTTCGGCCAGACCGCTCATACTGATACCGCCAATGCCCATAAAATGGATCTTTATAGGCTGGTTAAAATCAATTTTATACATATTAAATAGCACTTCCTTATTCTAGTCATATTCCAATATATTATAGCTTGCTTTACTGAAAAAATAAAGGTTCTAAAAACAAAAATAAAGATGCACAAAAAAGTATTGCCAAAATTGTGCAAAAATTACGGCTATTTGATATGCTGTGTCGAAAAAAATCGGAATATTGAACATTTTTTTAGGGGGCACAGGAAAAAAATAGTAAAAAGTGTTCACAATTTAATTTCAAAGTGCTATAATTAAATAATCATACAGAACAACAAGAGGTGATTACGTGGTTAAGAAGGAAATGATAGCCATGCTTCTGGCAGGGGGGCAAGGCAGCAGGTTGGGAGTATTGACGGCACACGTGGCTAAGCCCGCGGTTGCTTTTGGCGGCAAGTATCGTATTATCGATTTTCCGTTGAGCAACTGTATCAATTCAGGTATTGACACTGTCGGTGTATTGACGCAGTATCGTCATTTACGACTGAACACACATATTGGAATTGGTATCCCGTGGGATTTGGACCGGAATTATGGCGGCGTTACGTTGCTGCCTCCATATGAGGGCAGTGAGAATGCAGACTGGTATTCGGGAACAGCGAACGCGATTTTCCAGAACCTGGAATATATTGAAAGTTATAATCCAGAGTATGTATTGATTCTCGGCGGTGACCATATTTATAAGATGGATTATGAAGTTATGCTGGATTTCCATAAATCCAGAAAAGCGGATATTACCATTGCATGTATGCCGGTTCCGTGGGAAGAAGCAAGCCGGTTCGGCGTTGTCGTAGCTGATGAACAGGGACATATCAAAGAATTTGAGGAAAAACCGGAGAAGCCAAGCAGTAATCTGGCGTCGATGGGTATTTACATCTTTAATTGGCCGATACTTCGGGAAGCACTGCTTACATTGAAGGATCAGCCGGGCTGCGATTTCGGTATGCATGTTATTCCATATGTACATGAGAATACACATAATTGTTATGCCTATGAATTTAATGGTTACTGGAAAGACGTAGGAACTTTAGGCTCCTATTGGGAATCCAATATGGAATTGATCGATATCATTCCGGAATTTAACTTATATGAGGAATTCTGGAAGATCTATACGAATAACGACATGATAACACCTCTGTATTTTGCAGACGGTTCAAAAGTAGACCGGTGTATCGTCGGCGAAGGTTCTGAGATCTATGGCGAAGTTTATAATAGTGTTATTGGATCCGGTGTAGTTATTGATGAAGGCACTGTTGTGCGGGATTCCATTGTTATGAGCGGAACACATATTGGAAAAAATTGTCGGATTGATAAAGGTATCGTAGCTGAGAACGTTGAAATCGGAGACGATGTTATATTTAGTGTGGGAGAATATGCGGAAAGTGCATTGAATCCAAAGGTATACGCCTTTGATTTGGTGACGGTTGCAGAAAATTCCACCATTCCTTCCGGTGTGAAGATTGGTAAAAATACAGCGATTGTGGGAAAAACAGATGCAGCAGATTATCCGGACGGACTGCTGGCCAGTGGACAAGCTATAGTTAAGGCAGGTGAGATGTAATGAAAGCAGTTGGAATTGTATTAGCAGGAGGCAGCAATAACCGGATGGGTCAGTTATCCAAAAAGAGAGCAGTTGCTGCGATGCCAGTAGCCGGCAGCTATCGGTGCATCGATTTTGTTTTGAGTAATATGAGCAATTCTCATATTCAGAAAGTAGCCGTATTGACCCAGTATAACTCCCGTTCTCTGAATGAGCATTTAAACTCTTCAAAATGGTGGGATTTTGGACGTAAACAGGGCGGTTTGTATGTTCTGACCCCATTTATTACCGAAGAAAACAGCTCCTGGTATATGGGAACAGCAGATTCTATTTATCAGAATCTGGACTTTCTTAGAAGATGTCATGAACCATATGTGATCATCACATCTGGTGACTGTGTTTATAAGATGGATTATGAAAAAATATTAGATTATCATGTTCAGACGAAAGCAGATATCACTGTCGCTGTGAAGGATATGACGGATGCTTCCGAGGATATCCATCGTTTTGGTATTATACGGATGGCTGAAGATGGCCGTATTACGAATTTTGAAGAAAAACCGCTGATTGCCCAGACGAACACGGTATCTATTGGTGTGTATGTTATCCGCCGCCGCTTACTGATTGAGTTGATTCAGAAAGCACATGAAGAGAACCGGAACGATTTTGTACAGGATATTCTCGTAAGATACAAAGACGTAAAGAAGATTTTCGCATATAAACATGAAGGATACTGGCAGAATATTTCCACCATTGATTCTTACTATCAGACCAATATGGATTTCCTGAAACGGGATGTCAGAGAATACTTCTTCAGAGATTATCCGAATGTTTATTCTAAGATTGAAGATTTGCCTCCGGCAAAATTCAACCCGGGTTCAAAAATCAAAAACGCTTTGATTTCCAGCGGATGTATTGTGAACGGCGAAGTTCAGAATTCCATTCTGTTTAAAAAGGTTTATGTAGGTAATAACTGTGTTATTAAGAATTCGATTATCCTGAATGATGTTTACATTGGTGATAACACTGTGATTGAGAATTGTATCGTTGAGAGCAGAGATACAATTCGTGCAAATTCTTCCTATATAGGTGAAGCCGGAAAAGTCAATATTGTAGTGGAAAAAAGCGATAGATATATTTTATAATCAAGGAGCCTTGGGAGGATTTTAACATGCAGATTACAGACGTAAGAGTACGCAAAGTTACAAAAGAAGGAAAGATGAAAGCCGTTGTTTCGATAACTCTGGATAATGAGTTTGTTGTTCACGACATTAAAGTCATTGAAGGAGAAAAAGGACTGTTTATTGCTATGCCAAGCCGTAAGGCAGCCGATGGCGAATATCGGGATATTGCTCATCCGATTAATTCTGAGACACGGGAACGCATCCAGAGCATTATTTTGGAAAAATACGAAATAGCAGCTTTGGAAAGCGAAGAAGAAGCGGCACTCTAAGAGTTAGAATATGGGGTTTAATTGAAAAGGGAGAAAATCCAAAAGGATTTTCTCCCTTATTTTTGTGGGTGAAAAACCACCGGAGAACTTGACAAAACCTTTGATCGGTGTGTATCCTTTTAAAAGCGTGTAAGGAGGGGAAGTTATGTATTTGATCGCAGGTCTGGGAAATCCTTCCAAAACCTATGAAGGAACCCGGCATAATATTGGTTTTATGATGATTGATGCCATTGGGGAAAAATATGATATTGATGTGACGACAAAAAAACATAAGGCATTCGTCGGCCGGGGAATCATAGACGGTATGCGGGTCATTCTTGCAAAACCGCAGACCTATATGAATCTGAGCGGCGAGAGCGTTCGTGAAATTGCTGACTTCTATAAAATCGAGCCGGAAAATATCATTATTATATATGACGATATCAGTCTGGATGTGGGGCAGCTCCGTATACGGAAAAAAGGCAGCGCCGGAGGACATAATGGAATTAAGAATATTATTGCCCATCTAGGGACGCAGGAGTTTCCGCGGATCAAAGTCGGTATTGGAAATAAACCGGAGGGATGGGATTTGGCGGACTATGTTTTATCCAAATACTCGAAGGCGGAGCAGGAAGCTCTTGAAGAAGCCGCAGACGGCGTGATCGGGGCGGTAAAGCTGATGCTTATGGATGATATCGAGGCGGCTATGAATCGGTATAATGCGAAGAAGAGGGATGCGCGATGAAATTATTCAGAGAGCCATTACTCCAGTTAAGTGAATATGAAAATATCCGAAAGAATCTGGCAGATCATAAAGGGCCGGTCTATGTGGAGGGATGCGTGGATGCGCAGAAAACTCACTGGATGGCCAGTTTTTCAGAAGAGTATCCGTTTAAGCTGATCGTGACTCACAGCGAAAAGCGGGTGAAGGATATCTACGAAGATTACCGTTTTTTTGACCGGAATGTGCTTGACTATCCGGCCAGAGATGTTATTTTCTATAGTGCGGATGTACATGGTCAGGCCCTGGTTCAGAAGCGATTGACAGTCATCCAGAAATTGCTTGAGCATGAACCAGTGACGGTGGTAACGACCATTGATGGATTGATGGACAGTCTCCTGCCGCCGGAAAAGCTGGCTCAGCAGATCATCCGTTTGAGAGAGGGCGGCGTTTATGACCCGAAGGATTTGGTGAAACGATTGGTCCATATGGGGTTTGAACGGACAGTACAGGTGGAAGGGCCGGGACAATTTTCGGTCCGGGGCGGCATTTTGGATATCTACAATCTGGCGGATGACTGCCCTTACCGAATTGAGTTTTGGGACGATGAAATCGATACGATTCGAAGCTTTGATGTGGACAGTCAGCGTTCTATTGAACGGCATGAGCAGATTTCTGTTTATCCGGCGGCGGAGATGGTCTTTACGGAGGCACGTATCCAGAAGGGGCTGGACCGGCTGAAGAAGGATGTGGATAAGGGAATCCGCCTTTTTAAGAAGGAAGGAAAGCCGGAGGAGGCCAGCCATTTAAAACATCTTTATGAAGAGGTAAAAGAGGCTTTTGACGTATCCTTTGCCGGGGCCAATATGGACAGTCTGATCCGTTATTTTTACGAAGAGACCGTATCCTTTCTGGATTATTTTCCAAAGGAAGAAACTCTGGTATTTCTGGATGAACCGGCAAGACTCCAGGAAAAAGCAGAAGGTGTTGCCAGAGAGTTTGAGGAGAGTATGAAAGGACGTCTGGAAAAGGGATACATTGTTCCGGGCCAGATGGATATTCTCTATTCAGAAAAGGAATTGTTCCATCGGCTGGGAAAACATCGAAGCCTGTCATTGAGTACCCTGGACCAGAAATTCAGTCAGCTTGTACCGATGTATAAATATCATATTGAGGTTCAGTCCATACAGTCCTATCACCGGAACTTTGAATTGCTGGTCAAGGATCTGAAACGGTGGAAGCGAAGTAAATACCGGATGATTCTTGTGGCGAATTCGCGGACCAGGGCAGAGCATCTGACCAAAGACCTTCAGGATTATGAGATTCCGGCGGCGGTGACAGAAACGATGGATCGGACAGTGGAGCCGGGACAGATCGTTGTTTGTTATGGAAATCTGCACAGTGGTGTGGAATACCCCTTCATAAAATTTGTCATCCTCTCGGAGAGTGATATTTTCGGGGAGATAAAGAAGCGGCGGAAGAAGAAGCCGGAGTACAGCGGACAGAAGCTGAACAGCTTTATGGATTTGAACATCGGCGATTATGTGGTTCATGAAAATCATGGTCTTGGTGTCTATAAAGGAATTGAAAAAATCGAAGTCGATAAGGTTGAGAAAGATTATATTAAAATTGAATATTCCGGCGGAGATAATCTGTACATTCTGGCGACCCAGCTCGATATGATTCAGAAATATGCCGGAGCCGATGCAAAACGGCCGAAGCTCAATAAACTGGGCGGACAGGAATGGCACCGGACAAAAACCAAAGTACGGGGAGCGGTTAAGGATCTGGCAGAGGATCTGTTAAAGCTCTATGCGGCCCGCCAGTCTCAGGAAGGCTTTGCCTATGGCGCGGATACGATCTGGCAGCGGGAATTTGAGGAAGCTTTTCCATATGAAGAAACGGACGACCAGCTTGCAGCCATTGAAGCAACGAAGCGGGATATGGAGAGCAAACGGATCATGGACCGATTGATCTGTGGCGATGTGGGCTACGGTAAAACAGAGGTGGCTATCCGGGCGGCCTTTAAAGCGGTTCAGGACGGCAAGCAGGTGGCTATTTTAGTGCCGACGACTATTCTGGCCCAGCAGCATTATAATACCTTTGTGCAGCGGATGGCGGATTATCCGGTGGTCATTCGAACAATGTCCCGGTTCCGGACAAAGACTGAACAGGCAGAGACTGTCAGGGAACTGAAAAAAGGCATGGTGGATATTTTAATCGGGACCCATCGTATTTTATCAAAAGATATTGAATTTAAAAATCTGGGGCTTTTAATTGTGGATGAGGAACAGCGGTTTGGCGTCGCCCACAAGGAAAAGATAAAGAAGCTTCGGGAAAATGTGGATGTACTGACATTGTCGGCGACACCGATTCCCAGAACCCTTCATATGAGCCTGATCGGTATCCGGGATATGAGTACATTGAGCGAACCGCCGATGGACCGTATGCCGGTTCAGACCTATGTCATGGAATATAATGAAGAAATGGTCCGGGAGGCTATTGCCCGGGAGATTGGCCGGGGCGGTCAGGTCTATTATGTATTTAACCGGGTCAACGGCATTGTGGAGATGGCGGCGGCAATTCAAAAGCTGGCGCCGGAAGCGGAAGTGGCCTTTGCCCACGGACAGATGAGTGAGCGGGAGCTTGAAAAGGTCATGTATCGTTTTATCAATGGCGAAATTGATGTTCTGGTATCCACGACCATTATTGAAACGGGTCTGGATATTTCCAATGTCAACACAATGATCATCCATGATGCGGACCGTTTGGGCTTATCCCAGCTTTACCAGCTCAGGGGACGGGTTGGGCGCTCCAACCGGACGGCTTATGCCTTTTTGCTCTACCGGAGGAATGTGGTTCTCAGAGAGGTGGCAGAAAAACGTTTGGCGGCTATCCGGGAGTTTACCGAGTTTGGTTCCGGATTTAAAATTGCCATGCGGGATTTGGAGATCCGTGGGGCGGGCAATCTTCTCGGCCAGCAGCAGAGCGGTCATATGGAATCGGTCGGTTACGATTTATATTGTAAGATGCTGAATGAAGCTGTGTTAAAACTCAAAGGTGAACAGGTATCTGACAATGATTTTGAGACCGTATTGGATTTGAATGTGGATGCCTATATTCCGGCGTCTTATATCAAAAATGAAGTCCAGAAACTGGAGATATATAAGCGGATTGCCAGCATATCCAATGAAGAAGAATACGATGAAATGGTGGATGAGCTGAATGACCGGTTCGGTGATCTGCCGAAATCGGCTCAGAATCTGATGGATATTGCCCTTTTAAAGGCCCAGGCCCATGAAGCATGTATTACTCAGCTTTCCTGCCGCGGTGACGAGACGAAGATCTTTATGTATAATCAGGCCAATGTCTGTGTGGACCGAATTCCGGCATTGATTGAGCAGTATGGACGGCGTCTGCGGTTTAAACCGGGAGAGAATCCATATTTCCTGTTGAAGATGCGGAAAGAAGAGCAGCAGGACATCTTAAAATGTGAAAAAAATGTGATAAAAGATATAAAGGGATTGCTTGAAAATGTGAAATAATCTATAATGGACAGAGTTACGAATAACATAGATCAGAAGGAGTTCGATTATATGAAAACATTTATGAAACGTATTGTTTCTGCGATTATTGTGGGTGCAATGTCCGCAGCACTTTTGTCTGGCTGCGGCAGCCAGGGAACGAGCGGCAGTACAAAGGCAGAAGATGCAGCGCTGACCATGGAACAGGGAAGTGTTACCATGGGAGAAGCCAGATTATATGCTTACGTGATGAAGAGTCAGTATGAAGCTTATTACGGTTCATCCATATGGGATATGGAAATTGAAGATGGTGTGACTTTTGGCGATTCAATGAAGGATGTCATTACAAATCAGCTCGTGCAGATGATTCTCCTGAGCAGTCAGGCCGAGGATTATGGCGTATCCCTGAGCGATGAAGACAATACAGCAGTTGAAGAATATGTAGAAAATTTCAAGACCAATATTGGTGAGGAAATTATGACCGAAGAAGGAATCACAGAAGATGATGTCCGTTCCGTTGTACAGAAGAGTACGCTGGCCGGTAATGTCTATCAGGCCATGCTTGATAAAGAAGAAGTGGAGCTGACCGATGAAGAAAAAGCGGACGCTACCTGCATTAAGGTTCAGCATGTTCTTGTCTCCACGACAGAAACAACGAAGAAGGATGACGAAGGTAATAACGTGGATATGACTGACGAGGAAATAGAAGCTTATAAGTCCGAGCAGAAAGCGAAAGCAGAAGAAGCACTTCAGAAGGCAAAGAACGGTGAGGATTTCCAGGCTTTGGCAGATGAATACAGCAGTGAGAACGCAGGTTTTGAGTTCTCCTTTGATAAAAATGGTTATGATCCTGTAAATATGACATCGATGGTAGAGCCGTTCTATACCGCTGCATGGCAGTTGGGTGAGGGCGAGATCAGTGATCTGGTGGAAAGCCAGTATGGTTATCATATCATTAAATGTGTTTCTTTAAATGATGAAGAAGCCACAGCAGCATCCATTGAAAGTACTGAAAGCACGAAGAAGGCGACGAGTCTTGATGAACGCCTGAATAAATTGATGGATGAAGCTGCTTATACGGAGTCTGAAGAGTGGAAGGCTTATACGTTGTCTTCCGGTGCTTCCGAGGATGAAACTTCCAGTGAGACAGGTGAATCCGGAGAAACTTCATCCGAGACCAAAGCAGAAACAGAAACCAGTTCGGAATCGGAAACAGCATCAGAATCTGAAAAATAAATAAAGGATTTTGAGAATAAAAGAAAAGGAAGTATCCCTGACATTGGCCCGGAGAGGCCGGAAGAGATACTTCTTTTTTTGTATGCACTTGCTTTTTTACAGGAACACTTTACAAAGCTAAAGATTGGCGGTTGACAAGAAAACCAACCTTTTGTATAGTATTAATACTGGGGAATTTTGAAGAAGCGAGGGAGAGAAATGTTAGGCGTTTTAGTCAATGTGGGAACGGTATTGATTGGAAGTCTTGTTGGTCTGTTTTTAAAACGGGGGATTCCGGAAAGGGTCACAGAGGCCTTGATGGTCGGTATTGGTCTGTGTACAGTGTTTATTGGTATATCCGGTGCGCTTCAGGGGGAAAATACACTGGTACTGATTTTGTCTATGGCGATAGGAACGGTCATCGGAACATTGCTGGATATTGATAAACAGTTGAACCGGCTGGCCGCTTATGTAGAAAAGCGGTTCAAGCAAAAAGATGGTCAGGTGACGGTGGCGGAAGGCTTTGTGACAGCAAGTCTTTTGTTTTGCGTTGGTGCCATGACGATCGTTGGTTCGCTTCAGGCAGGGCTTACCGGGGACTGTGAGATGTTATTCACGAAGGCTACATTGGATTTGATCTCATCCTGCGTACTGGCTGCTAGTTTGGGAATCGGTGTTTTATTGGCGGATATTTTCGTTCTGGTATTTCAGGGCGGCATTGTTCTTCTGGCTGGATTTGTGGCGCCATTTCTCACGGATTATGCCATTGCAGAAATGACCTGTGCCGGTTCGGTACTCATTATTGCTCTGGGCCTGAATCTGATCGGAGTTACAAAAATTAAAGTAGCCAATTATCTGCCGGTCATTTTTATACCGCCGATATTGTGTCTGTTTATGTCGGCATAAACAATGGAAAATGGGGACTTTTATCAATTTTCCTGTGTACAAATAAAAAAATCATGATAGAATAGAACACGTGGAAATGTAGAAACAGAGGAGATTTACGATGGAAAAAGAAACGAAATCAATTAAGATAGCCATAATGGGTGCAGGAACTGTCGGCGGCGGCGTATATAAGCTGCTTCAGATGCGTAAAGATGATATGGTTCAGAGAGTCGGCACCGATATTGAGATCACAAAGATTCTTGTTAAAAGCATTCCTGAAACCCGCAAAGATGTGGATGCTTCCTTGTTGACTGAGAATTTTGAAGATATTATAAATGATGACAGCATTCAGATCGTTGTTGAGGTTATGGGCGGTATTGAGCCGGCGCGTACCTTTATTCTGCGTTGCCTGAATTCAGGAAAGAGCGTTGTATCCGCAAATAAAGATTTGATCGCTGTTCATGGAAGAGAGCTTTTGGATGCGGCTGAGGCCAATAATGTGGATTTTATGTTTGAGGCTTCCTGTGCCGGTGGTATTCCGATCATCCGGCCGTTAAAGCAGTGCCTGAATGCCAATGATATTACTGAGATCATGGGTATTGTCAATGGTACAACAAACTATATCCTGACGAAAATGGATCAGGAAGGTATGGAATTTGACGAAGCTCTTGCCAAGGCGACAGAGCTTGGTTATGCGGAAGCAGATCCGACAGCCGATGTGGAAGGTCTGGATGCGGGACGTAAGATGGCGATCATGGGTTCCATCGGTTTCCATTCCCGGATTACATTCAATGATGTTTATACTGAGGGAATTACCCATATTACTTCGAAAGATATCAAGTATGCCAAAGATATGGATTGTGTGATCAAACTGCTCGGTATCGCAAGAAATACAGCGACTGGTGTGGAAGTGCGTGTTCATCCGACATTGATCAGCAAAGAACATCCGCTGGCATCGGTTAATGACGTGTTTAATGCCGTATTTGTCCATGGGGATGCGGTAGATGATACGATGTTTTACGGACGGGGCGCCGGAGAGATGCCGACAGCCAGTGCCGTTGTAGGTGATGTGCTCGAGGTGGCCAGAAACATTAAAGGTAACTGCCTTGGAATGTTTGGCTGCACCTGCTATAAAGAACTGCCGATCAAACAGATCGGTGATATTGAGAGCAAGTATTTCATGCGGATGATCGTCAGAGACTGCGCCGGAGTTCTTGGCAATGTGGCAAGTATTCTTGGAAATAATCATGTCAGCATTGAGAAGATTATTCAGAAACCGGCCGGCTGCGATACGGCAGAAATTGTTGCGATAACAGATGTTGTTCAGGAAAAGAATTTTAAAGCGGCGATGCAGACACTGAATGATATGTCCTTTGTACAGGAAATATCATCCATGATTCGAGTATACGCCTAATATAGGGGGTGCCGTGGAGGCACCCCTTTTTCACTTTATACTTCTATCAGATGAAATTGTCTTTTGAAAGGGGAAAAGATTATGGGAAGGGAGTATGAACGCCTTTTGTCCTGTCTCGAATGTGTACGGCAAAAATTGGATTTTCAGCCGAAGATCGGGCTGGTACTGGGTTCCGGCCTTGGTGATTACGGCGAGAGCATTGAGCTTAAGTATGTGATGGATTATTCGGAGATTGAGGGGTTTCCGGTATCCACCGTGCCGGGCCATAAAGGCCGTTTCCTGTTTGGTTATGTGGAAGGTGTTCCGGTGGTGGCCATGCAGGGGCGGGTGCATTATTATGAAGGGTATCCGATGGCGGATGTGGTGCTTCCAATCCGTCTGATGAAACTGATGGGAGCAGAGATTTTGTTTCTGACCAATGCTTCCGGAGGCGTCAATGAAACCTTTGTACCGGGGGATTTGATGATGATTAAAGATCAGATTTCTGATTTTGTACCGTCACCGCTCATTGGAGAAAATATTGAAGAATTAGGTCCGAGATTTCCGGATATGAGTCATATCTATGATGCGGAGCTTCAAAACATTCTCAGGGAGGCGGCACAGGCCTTGGATATTTCCTTAAAAGAAGGGGTTTATATCCAGTTTACGGGTCCGAATTATGAGTCCCCGGCGGAGATTCGAATGAGCTCTATTCTCGGCGCAGATGCGGTGGGCATGAGTACGTCCTGCGAGGCCATTGCCGCAAATCATATGGGGATGAAAATATGCGGTATATCCTGTATATCGAATATGGCGGCAGGAATTTCAAAACAGCCTCTGAATCATAAGGAGGTTCAGGAGGCAGCGGATCGAGTGGCACCTTTATTTAAAAAGCTCGTCACAGAAAGTATCCGACGAATGGGAAATTTATAAAAAGGGTTATGAGGTAAGGTTATGAAGATTATTGTTGCAGGCTGCGGCAAGGTGGGTTATACCCTTGCGGAACAGCTCAGTGAAGAAGGGCATGAAATTACGGTGATCGAGCCGAAAGCTGAAAGGGTACAGGCGGCTGTAGATGCACTGGATGTGATTGGCTATATCGGAACAGGTAACAGTTATAAAATACAGAAAGAAGCCGGCGTTGAGGATGCGGATCTGCTGATTGCTGTGACCGGGCATGACGAGGTGAATCTTCTCAGCTGCCTGATTGCAAAAAAAGCGGGAAATTGCCAGACAATCGCCCGTGTGCGGAATCCGGAATATGTGGATGAGATTGGATTTATTAAAGAGGAACTGGGGTTGTCTGTGGCCATTAATCCGGAATTGGCAACGGCCAGAGACATCGAACGGCTGATTCAGGTGCCGTCGGCCCTGGATGTAGATACGTTTGCCAAAGGGCGGGCATATATGGTTCGTTTTGAAATCCCGAAGGGATCTCCGTGGCATGAACTTAAAGTGATGGATGCGGCCGTTAAGTATGGCAATCATTTCCTTGTCTGTATCTTGGAGCGTGGAGATGATGTGATCATTCCAAGTGGTCATACGGTGATGATGGAAGGGGATACCATTTCCATGATCGCACCGACAGAGGATATGAACCGGCTGTTTAATGTTATTGGTATTCCGGCACGTCCGATGCGTAATGTCATGATTGCCGGCGGCGGTACGATCGCCTATTATCTGGCACAGAGGCTGCTGCGGTCAAAAGTGAATATAACAATTATCGAGAGCAATTTGCAGCGGTGCAATGAACTGAGTGAAAAACTGGATAAGGCGACGATTATCTATGGTGATGCGGCGGACAGTAAATTACTCCTTGAAGAAGGATTAGAGCAAATGGATGCCTTTGTGGCCCTGACAAACTTCGATGAAGAAAATATCATGCTTTCCCTTTATGCCCATCAGGTGTCAAAGGCAAAGCTGATCACAAAGGTGAATAAAATTGCTTTTGAGGGAATTGTGCGGAGCATTCCGGTAGGAAGTATTATCAGCCCGAAATATTTGACGGCAGAACATATTATCCAGTATGTCCGGGATTTGGAAAACAGCCGGATCAACGCACGGGACAGCAAGGTGGATATGGTGTACTGGATCGCGGACGGTAAAGCGGAGGCGCTGGAATTTTCTGTGGAAAAACAGTCCAAGGTTATTGGTGTGCCGCTAATGAATCTGAAATTGAAGTCAAACCTGCTGGTCTGCAGTATTATGCGGGCCAATAGGGTGATCATACCTTCCGGGCAGGATAAGATTTTATCCGGTGATAAAGTGGTTGTCGTTACGACGGGATGCCATTTGAACCGGTTGGAAGATATTTTGGACGGAGCGGTGAAATAGTTATGAATTATGGAAGTATACGATACATAATCGGCTGTATATTGAAAGTGGAAGCCTTTTTAATGGTGCTTCCGATGATCACGGCAGTTATTTATCAGGAAAGCAGCGGATTTGCCTTTGTCATTATGGCACTGGTCAGTCTGGCTCTTGGTACGCTGATGTCTTTAAAAAAGCCGAAAAAAACCACATATTATGCCAAGGAAGGCTACATATCCGTAGCCCTTGGCTGGATTGTCATGAGTATTATGGGCTGTCTTCCATTTGTGATTTCCGGGGAGATTCCATCTTTTGTGGATGCGTTGTTCGAAATCATTTCCGGTTTTACAACAACGGGAGCCAGTATATTGCCGGATGTGGAGGCCATGTCTAAATGTATGCTGCTCTGGCGGAGCTTTTCCCACTGGGTTGGCGGCATGGGTGTTCTTGTATTTATTCTTGCCATCCTGCCTTTGGCCGGTGGAGAACATAATTTACAGCTTATGAAAGCGGAGTCCCCGGGACCTTCTGTTTCGAAGCTGGTACCGAGACTGAGGGAAACAGCGATCATGCTGTACAAGATTTATCTGGGAATGACCATCATCATGTTTATTCTTTTGGTTCTTGGACGGATGCCGGTATTTGATGCTCTGTGTATTTCCTTCGGTACGGCAGGTACCGGCGGTTTCGGCATACTGAATACAAGTCTGGGAAGTTACAGTACCTATCTCCAGGCGGTGACAACTATTTTTATGATGCTTTTCGGTGTCAACTTTTCGTTCTATTTTTTAATTCTTTACCGGAAGGCGAAAGAAGCCTTTTCCATGGAAGAGGTTCGTTGGTATTTTGGCATTTACTTTGCCGCTGTTCTGTTGATAACCTTTAACCTGGGCAGTGAAGCCGGAGGACTTTTTGAGCGCTTTCACCATGCGGCTTTTCAGGCCGCATCGGTAATGACGACAACGGGTTATTCGACTTTGAATTTTAACCTGTGGCCGTCCTTCTCAAAGTGTATATTAGTGATCCTGATGTTTATCGGTGCCTGTGCGGGAAGTACGGGCGGCGGCATTAAGGTTTCCAGGATCATTATCTACTTAAAGTCTGTAAAACGGGAGATGGGTTCATTGATTCATCCGAGGAGTATTCGGGTGACAAAACTGGAAGGAAAAGCTGTGGATAATACGGTCCTGCGTTCAGCATTTGCTTTCATTTCCGCCTATTTGGTCATTTTTGTGATTTCTTTGCTGATCGTCAGCCTGGACGGCTTTGATTTTGAGACAAACTTTACAGCCGTTGCAGCAACTTTTAACAATATTGGGCCTGGTCTCGGCGAAGTGGGACCGGTATCGAATTTCAGCGCATATTCGATTTTATCCAAGATCGTGCTGTCGTTGGATATGCTTATCGGCCGCTTGGAAATCTTTCCGATTTTGCTGCTGTTTGCGCCGTCCACATGGAAAAAATAATTTAAATGTACTGAGAAAGAGGTGCGAATTCGCAGCCTCTTTCTTTTAGATTGAGGATAATGGTTTCCAGAGCATCCGGAGTATACAGGGCATTGCAGTTCATACGGATGATAGAGCCATTTTCAAGATCCGGATGGCCGCATACCGTGTTGACGATGGCGTCGGTGCCGTAATTTTTCCAGTCCATGGAGTCACAGTCCCAGCCAATGGTGGCATAGCCGCAGTCTGCCGCAGTCTGAATGAGCTGGGAACTACAGGAATCATAGGGCGGACGAAAGAGATGCATTTCCACGCCGGTAAGTTCTTTGACTTTTTCGTGAAGAGAAATGATTTCCTGTCGGCATTCGTCGGTGTCCAGAGCTTTCATATTTTTGTGATTTTCACTGTGATTTCCCAGATCGTGGCCCGAATCTGCTATTCTCTTTAGAAGGTCAGGATGCTGGTCTGCCCAGCTTCCGGTGACAAAAAAGGTGGCATGGACCTCATATTTATCAAGAATGTCCAATATCCCGGCGGTATTGTCATTGCCGGGGGCTGTTTCAAAAGTCAGAGCAACGGCTGGTTTTTCTGTATTTATGCGGGTAATGGGCTGCTTGTCAGGGTTAGCAGAAGTGGTAATATAGATTTCCGGGTGAAGCCATTCATAAAAAAGTGCGCCGAGAAGAAAAAGCGCACATACGACACAACCGGTTTTGAGAAAGGTTTTCATGGCAAACTCCGTTTTTTTACAGCTTATGAAAGTGAAGGCAGAGATATGCAGAAGACCTTAAATTTCAGCGAAGTACTATATAAACGGAATAGATCAGGTAGGCAGCCGCACAGGCAAAGCCCATAAAACGTCCCATCTGTCCGCGGATTTTGCAGAAAATATAAATAATGAGGGTCAATACAATTAAAATAAGTATATCCATAAAGGCTACTGCTTCAGCAGTGATCGGATGGACTGTCCCGGACATACCGAGGATGAACATAATGTTAAATATGTTGGATCCGACCACATTTCCGAGAGCCAGGCCGCTTTCGCCCTTTCTGGAAGCGGTGATGGAAGTGACCAGTTCAGGAAGGGAAGTGCCGATGGCGACAATGGTCAGGCCAATGAGTGTTTCGCTCAGACCGAAGGCTGCGGCGACCCGGCAGGCGTTATCTACGACCAAATCTCCGCCGATGATGATGGCGGCTAAACCAAGGCCTACATAGATGAGGCTGGTGTGCATTGGAAGATAATGGTCTGCTCCTTCGATATCAATGGGATTCCGAATGGCGGAGATAACAGTCACCGTCAGATAGGCGGCCATCAGTACAAGCAGAATCAATGCTTCTATCCGGGAAAGATAATTGTCACGGATAAAAAACAGCAACAGGACAGAGCTTAAAATGGCAATCGGAAAATCCCGTTTCATAATGCTCTGATCGACGATGAAAGGCCGTATGAGGGCGCATATGCCGACAATAAAGACCAGGTTAAACAGGTTGGAACCGATAACATTGCTCAGGGCCAGTTCATTGCTTCCGGCCAGTCCGGCCGTAATACTGACAGCAGCTTCAGGAGCGCTGGTACCCATAGCGACAATGGTCAGACCGATGACGACCGAAGGTACTTTGAGAAGTTTGGCGATGGCCGAACTGCCTTCTACGAAATAATCAGCACCCTTGACCAATAGAAAAAAACCGATAATTAATAATACATACATCATCATTTTTTAATCCTCTTCAATCACATGAATTTCTAAAAAATCAAATGGAATTTCTTCCACAAAATTATCCTGAATAAAACGGGTTTTATTATGCCGCTTAAATTCTCGTATATTGGCATCCAGCCAGATCGGCTGCGACAGGTCAAAGATCATACAGGCATCATAGACAGCCTGGAAAACCTTCGCTGTCCGGCTCATTTCAGGGTCGTCCAAAGTGATGACTGTGTCCTGTAACAGTCGGTTATCTTTAAATATTTTCATCCACATGCGAAACATCATTCATAACTCCTTCTTCACTACAGCATTATAGCCGACAGCAGCGCGTGAAGCAAGGATTATTTCATGAAAAAATATGTTACAGATAGCATTTCCTGTGCTATAATCATTAAGAAACTATGTGACAGGTCGTCCAGGGGGGAAATTGTATGGTTGAAGGTGATATCCGCAGAGAAAAGCTGCTGGATATTTTAAAAAACAGTTCAGGACCGGTTTCAGGAAGTTCCCTTTCCAAAGCACTGGGTGTCAGCCGGCAGGCTATTGTTCAGGATATTGCCCTGCTGCGGGCCGGTGATTCAGAAATTTTTGCCACTCCGAAGGGATATATTTTATATACGCAGGGACCCGCGAAAAAATACCGCCGTTCCTTTATGGTAAATCATACAAAGGAACAGATCGTGGATGAACTTTCTCTGATTGTTGATAATGGAGGAAAAGTACTGAATGTGATCGTTGCCCATGATGTTTATGGTCAGATTCAGGCGGATCTGATTTTGGAAAACCGGCAGGATGTTATGGCTTTTTATGAGCGTATGGGCTCCAGCAAAGCCGGCCCTCTGCTTCAGATTTCCAATGGTGTCCATATTCACACGGTGGAGGCGGCTTCAGAGCGTATTTTAGATAATATTGAAAGAGATCTGCGTGAGCGGGGATATTTAGTAACAGAATAGAGGAGATAAAGTATATGAAAGCAATTCAGAAGTTTTTGTCCCATATTTTTATCGATGGATTGAGCGGCATGGGGCTGGGACTTTTTTCGACGCTGATCATCGGGACGATCTTAAAACAGGTCGGTGATCTGATCGGCGGAGATATTGGTATGTACATATCGACATTTGCCCTGGTGGCCCAGCGATTGACCGGAGCCGGCATCGGTGTGGGTGTTGCTTATAAATTCAGGGAATCCGTCTATGTGACTTTGTCCGCCGGTGTGGCCGGGATGATCGGTGCCTATGCAAGCGCCATTTCAGCGGGTACATTGTTTGCGGAAAACGGTGCGCTTGTCTTGTCGGGACCGGGCGAGCCTTTGGGAGCCTTTGTGGCAGCCTATATCGGTATTGAACTTGGCCATCTGGTGGCCGGACGGACGAAAATCGATCTGTTGGTCACACCGGCCGTGACTATATTGACCGGCGGCGCTGTGGGGATTATTGTAGGACCGCCGATTTCAAGATTTATGGCCTGGCTTGGCGGTATTATCAACTGGGGTACGGAACAGCAGCCGATCGGTATGGGGATTGTTGTATCTGTAGTCATGGGTATGGTATTGACATTGCCGATCAGTTCGGCAGCTCTTGGCATTATTCTTGGTCTGAATGGGGTGGCTGCCGGGGCAGCGACCATAGGATGCTGCTGTCAGATGGTTGGTTTTGCCGTGACCAGTTATCGGGATAATGGATTTGGCGGACTTTTATCCCAGGGACTTGGGACGAGTATGCTCCAGGTGCCAAATATTGTGCGGAGGCCCCTTATATGGGTGCCGCCGATTATTTCATCGGCCATTCTCGGACCGATTGCCATTTCACCGCTGTTTCATATGGTGAATAATGCGACGGGTTCCGGTATGGGAACATCCGGGCTGGTAGGACCGATCATGACCTATCAGACGATGACGGCCACCGAATCACCGGTGCTGGTTTTGATTAAAATTATGATATTCCATTTCCTGCTTCCGGCAGTGATTACTATGGGAGTGGCACAGGGAATGCGAAAGATGGGCTATATCCGCAATGGGGATATGAAGCTGGAAGTATAGAAGAGAGAGGAGAAATACAAATGAATGACATCATTAATCAATTGGCCCATGGAGGTGCTTTTATTCTGGCAGCCATTGGTTTTCTGATTTTCTTTTTAACACAGATATGGAAGGCGGTTCATGTGGATAAATCCTATGGCGAGAAGTTACTCTCTGTGAAGCAGCCGCTTAAAGAATGGCTTACCTTGCTTTTTATCCTTGCGGTCGGCGTTGTTGTCGTTATCCGGCTTTTTATGGAGAGAAATGCGCCGAGTCCGAATATGCCGGAGAGTTATTATTCTGTATTATCGGGAGCGGTCATTCTCATTGTTGGTCTGTTGATCTTCCTGGCTATACGGACGATCAGCCCAACAAAAATCTTCACCAATGGCATTTTGGTACATGATTACGGTTATGTTCCGTGGGAGGATATCCGGGCAGTGGACAAACTGCCGAAGGGTGGATTTCAGGCGCATTTGATCAAACCGAGACAGTTTAAGGGAAAATCATTTCTGATCCGGTATGATGCTTCTCAGGAGGAAGAGCTGATTGGCATTATTCAGAAATACATTTGTTAATTTGAGGAGGAGACCATGGGGACAGAATCTCATATTTTAATCCATGATATCATCAATGAGCATGAAGAACGGATGATGAATCTGAAAAAATTTTATCCGTTTTTTCGGTTATGCGATCATTCGTTGAATCAGTTCAGGGAAGGACGGTATGAAAGGATTGATATGGGGTATGTCACCATGGCCGTCCTCCGTTTTTTTATTGAAGAAAACAGTTTTAATGACCGGAAGGTGACTTATGAGGCTTATGCAGACTTTCTCCGGGAACTTCTTATCAGAGACTTTCAGTTTGAGGAGGACGAAGAAGAAGCTGCGTTATTGATTCAGTACATATTTGATAAGCTGACCAATGAAGGCCGTCCTTTTTATTTTGAGTATTATGAGCCAAAGGGCCGGTGTATGAAACGGGGAAGGACCCGGCTGATTGAGAGCAGTTATCAGGACGGCGATATCGGCTACAGCATTTCTTCCGACGGAATCGAATTTTATCTGGAAACAAAGGAGACAAAAGAAGAAAGTAAGATCAGTATCCAGCAGCTTCTTCTGGAAAAGATGATTCGTTCCCGAAATTTCCGCGGCGGTGTGGATGTCATCCGGCGTATCAATAGTGAAGTGACCCGGCTCATGCTGCGCCAGGGAGAGATTGTCACTCTGTTAAGTCATAATATTTTCGAGGGCATGGAAGCTTTGGAGGAATTTTCAAAAAGCGGTCTGAAATGGTTTGAGGAAGAGCAAAAGTTATTTGATACGAATCTGGAGTTGGTGAAAAAAGCCCTTCTCCGGGCCAGAGAAGAGGATTACCAGTCTCAGGCGATGGAAGAAATTTACTATTTGAACCAGGAACTTAAAAAGGCGATGGACCGTCATGAGAATCTGCTGTCGGCATGCACAAACCTTCAGGTTCAGGCGGACGAAATGATGCTGAAAGCCAAACGTAACCGATTCCGCCGGACAATGGACTTTTCGGATTTGCTTAAAAATGCCATGGAACGGGATGACATTCGTCTGTTGGAGGTCATGACGGCTCCTTTATTCGGGCTGAAAATCCGAAAAACATTCCAGCTTGGCCGGCTGGAAGATTTATTATCCTGTCGTCCGGAAGGGACGGAAACCGGGGAGGCTGTTTCTGAAGGAGAAGAGGAAGTCTATGTTTTTGAGGATGAACTGGAAGAAGAACGTATCCGCCATAATCACCGGATGCTTTTAAAAATTCTTTTTGATGCGCTGCTCCAGCGCAAGAGCCTGACATTGTCTGAACTCCAGTATCTCTATGTGATGAAATTTACAGATACGATTCTGCACAATGGAGATTATTATGCTTTTCTGGTCCATCTGAGTCAGAAGGAAAGTTATGATCTGTCGGAGATCCGGGAAAAACAGGATACCTTTCTGGAAGAGGTAATGGCAGAGCTGGTCATTCGGGACAGAGGCAAGGAATATGAGGATTTAAGGTTTACGCTGGAATTTTTACCGGAAGATATTATTTCCATCGGGGAGCATAGTTACTTAACGAATATACGATTTGAAAGGCAGGGAATGTGATGGATCACCAAAATCTGGATAAAGCGATGGAGCTATTTACATTGCTCATTGTGGGCGAAGAAATCAGCGGTTCACAGCATGTGGAACTTTATGAGGCCTATCGGAACAACAGCGAGGTCTATGATATTCTCATGTCTGTTTTGAAAAAATCCAATCTGAGCCTTTATGAATTCGGCAACAGCTTGTATGTGACGGCGGGAGACGGCAATCGGATTTTCGGTTTTACAAATGATGAATTGAAGCGGGCCATTGGTCTGCGCTTAAATCGTGAACTGTATCTGGCCTATTTTATTATATACAATGTCATTCTTTTGTTTTATCAGGACTCGGCAAGCTTTTCCTATGCGGATTATGTGCGGAGTGAAGAAGTCATTACCCAGACAGACAGTTCCATGCGGCAAGCCATGAAGGCTTTGCACAGTAAGGCATTGACTGAAGTGGAGGAAAACAGTTTTGAGACGCTGGCCGCTCTCTGGGAAGACATGCCGCTGATTCCTTCAAATGAAGATATGGCTTCATTGAAAGCGGCCCGGGGTTCGAAAACCGGTTTTGTCAAGCTTGTCTTTAACTTTCTTATTTCCCAGGATCTGTTTTTTGAGTCCCAGGGGAAGTATTATATCAAACCCCGTTTCCGTGCCCTGGCGGAGAATTATTACGAGGAAAACAGGGGCCGTTTATACAACATCGTGACAGGAGGGGATAAAGATGCCTCATATTAATCGGATTCGTGTCAATAATGTGAAATATAATTTTGGAACCCAGTTTTATGATGATTTTATTCTCCGTTTTGACGGCAAAAATGCCCTCTATGATCTGGCCAACGGCGGCGGCAAGAGTGTTCTTATGCTTCTGCTTTTTCAAAATCTCATACCAAACTGTACGCTGGATGATAAGCAGCCCATTGAAAAATTGTTCCGCACGGATCAGGGAAGCAAGACTATTCATTCATTGATCGAATGGAAGCTGGATGATCGGTTTGTCCGGGACGGCTATAAATATATGCTGACCGGCTTTTGTGCCCGTAAAGCCCGGGAGGAGCTGCGGGAAACGGCGGCCATTGAGTATTTTAATTACGTATTGTTTTATCGGGGCTACAATGATAATGATCTGGTGAATCTCCCGCTGAGTGACGGAAAAGAACGGGTAACCTATACGGGCCTTAAAACTTATTTGAAGGATTTGGGACGCCGGGATATGGGTCTGGAAGTTTATATTTTCGAGAGAAAGGGCGAATACCAACGGTTTATCAGCCGGTATGGCCTGTATGAAAGTCATTGGGAGATTCTTCGGGGAATCAATAAGACAGAGGGTCATGTGCGGACTTATTTTGAAAATCGTTACCGGACGACCCGGAGAATTGTTGAGGACCTTTTGATCGAAGAGATCATTCAAAAGGCTTTCCAGCAGAATGAAAGTTCCGATACGGATATGGCGGATACCCTTGTACAGATCAAGGATAAGTTGGCAGAACTGGCAGTACGGAAAGAAGAGATGAATTATTATGACCGCCAGGCCGAAATATTGGAAAGTTTTTCGGGCCGGGTGGAGCTTTTAAAAAAGGTCTATGAAGAAAAAGAAGCTTTGGAGACGGATATGGTCAGGACCTATCATACAGTAACGGCGGTCAACCGGAACAAAGAAAAGGAATTGGCTTTTTTCCAGAAAGAGAAAGAACATGCCTCAAAGCATATTGAGGAGATTTCACGGAAGCTGGATACGGTAAAAATCCAGGAAAGTCAGGAACATTTGCAGCGTCTGGAGAAAGATACGGAAAAGTATGCCTCAGATCTGGAAGCAATGAAACAAAACCTGGAGAAAAAACGTCAGGAACTGGCTCTGGCAGAGAGTGTCAATGATTATGCCGGATATCTGAATGTCAAGGGCAAATGGGAAGCTTTGAAAACCTATCTTTCTCAGGATAAGGATGATTCCGAAGGGCTTTTGGAGGAACTTCAGAGACTGACACGGATTCGTTTTTCCATGAATGAGGAGCAGAGGCAGATTTTAAATAAAAAAATCGGGTCGGTCCAGACGGCTTTGGGAGAAACGGCAGATTTGCTTTCGGAGGCCCAGTCAAAGGAACGTCAGCTATTCAGCGACGGAGCGGTTCTCGAAAGTCAGTTAAAGGAAGCTGTGATCCAGGAAAAGAAAAATACGGGTGTATTGAACCAATTGTGCCGGAAGGTTCCGGTGCTCTTCCTTGAAAATATTGGCCGGACACTCCGCGAGAAAAAGCAGCAGCGGGGAGCCGGAGAATTAAAATACAGAGAACTTACGGAAACCCGGGCCGTGCTGGAGGCTGAAATTCAGCGCCTTACACTGGAAGGTGAGGAAAGCCTTCGGATACAGAAAAGGCTTGAAGAAGAAAAAGAAGAACTAAAGAAATTTTTGGACAGTTATGAGTTGGAGAAAGAAAAAAGAAATAAACTGATTCAGATTTACCGGGCCGGAGACGGAGAATCTCTTTCTGAACTCATTGATGTACAGCTTCGAAAAGTCATTTTGGACAGTGAGTTGAAGCGCAGAGAGGTTTCACGGCTGGAAAAACAGTTGGAAAATCTGCGGCAGGGAAGTCCGGCGGTGATGAGTCCGGCGGCCGAAACGGTTGTGGAGTACATTCGGCGTTGTCATGGCCTTAAATGTGTTTTTGGCGGAGATTATTTGAAAGATGTCAGTGATTACGACAGGAAAATACTTCTGGAACGGATTCCATTCCTTCCAGAGGCCATCATTGTCGAGAGCGGTCTTTCTAAAATCAAAGAGGACCGGGTATTGTCTGAAATGGATTTGGGCGACGGACTTGTCCCGATTATTTCGTTGGCACAGGTGATGCGTCAGGAAGACGTCATTGTCGGACCGGAGATTATCTTTTTGTCCCAAAATCCGGAATGGTATATGAATGCAGCTTCAAGGCAGGAAGCCTTGGAACGTCTGGAAAAGGCGCTCAAAGAAACACAGACAGCTCTTGTTCGATTGGGTGATCGGGAGCAGACGATGTCGGCTGACCGGAAGTATATGGACGGATTTGAACTGAACTTCCAGCAGTATTATCCAAGGCGGATAGAGCGCTGGAATGGGATTCAGGGAGAACTGGACAAGCTGCAGCAGAAAATCCGAAAGGATGGCGAAATGCTTGAAAGTTGTCAGGAACGTCGGACTGAGACGGAGCAGAGCTTGAAGACTACGGCTTCAGAAAACGATGCGCTGGATCGGGATATTGATATTCTGGAACAGATGAACGGAGTGGAGGAGCAGCTGACGGCGATTCAGGAGAGAAAGCGTCAATTAGAGGTTTCCATTGATAAAAACAGAGATCAGCAGAAGCAGGCAGAAGAAAAACTGAACTGGGCAAAGGAGACGATGGGACAGCTTGAAGCTCAGAAAAAGGCGTTGAGAGAAGAAATCGGACGTATGGAAACCCAGTGGCATGAACTTTATGAATCTTATTATCTGCCGGGTGAACCAGGAGAAAATGATTTAAGTTCAGAGGCTATCGATGCCCGTTTTAAAGGTCTGAAAGACTCCTATGAAAAAGAACATATGGATCTGGAAGATAAGAAACAGCTTCTCGAGAGTTATCAGCAGATGATGGATACGGCTCTTTACATGATTCAGAGGCGGGACATTGATGCGGCCTTGCTTGAAGATATGTTTAAAGAACACCGGCTTACACCGGTGGAGGCTTCGGATATTGAAGTTTTAGAAAAAGAACTCTCCGCATTGAAGTCAGAGATGGAGCAGCGGGAAGCGGCTCTGATTCAATATAGAGAAGATAAAAATAAGTTGTTTGGAAGCGTGGCCCATGGAGTAAGCACGATCGAAGAAAAATATGGCTCTTTTTGCCAGATCGATCTGGCGAACAGCGATTACGCAGCGTTTTCCGAACAGCAGCGTCAAGCCTTGGCGGCTATGACAGAAAAACTCAGGAAGGCGGAAGAAGGTATTCAGAACGCCTACAGAGACTTACGGACTTATGATGATATAAAGAGGGATTTGGAAAGAACCATTCGCAATGAAAATATTCTCTTTAACCGGACGAAGGAAACTTATGCGATGGATGTGGATATCCGAAGGAAGCACCGGGAGATTAATGAGAAATATCAGCGCATGCGCACCGAACTCCAGAAAAAGCGAGAAGGCTTCGAACGGGATAAAGAAAAGGCCGTAGAAAGTCTGCGTCTTTTGTCTGCGGCAGAATTATCGGAGGCAATCCGTACGGAGACCGGTATTCCAACGACGGCTTCCGGGGCCGGAGAGCTGATGCGTCAGCTTTTGGAAACGGCGCAGATTGTTGGGCTTGAAAAAGACCGGATTGAGAAAACGATTCGGGATATGGTGCAGATTAAAGAGAATTTTGAGAAACAGTGCCTTCAGCGCTGTGTCAGCATAAAAGCTGAACTGGAACGCTTTCCGGCGTACTCCCGCATTATGCTGGATGGCAGGCAGATTCCGATGGTCATGCTGAAAATTCCATATGTCAAAGAAGAGACTTATGCACAGCGTATGTCGGATTATATCGATGATATCGTGGCCAGAACGGATGCCTATGACACTCAGGAAGAGAGGGTGGCTTATATTCGTCAGCAGCTTTCATGGAAACGGCTGTTTTCTGTGATCGTTACGGATATGAACAGTATCCGCTTAAATCTTTATAAACGGGAGCGGGTAAAAGAGCAGAGCCGCTATCTTAAATATGAAGAGGCTGTGGGAAGTACGGGACAGTCCCAGGGGATTTATATCCAGTTTCTGATTGGTGTTATTAATTATATTTCCATGGTTTATTCCGGCGGCGGTGATGGATCTGACCTGCAGAAAGTCATCTTTATTGATAATCCATTTGGCGCAGCCAAAGATATTTACATATGGCAGCCAATTTTTGAACTGCTTCGGACAAATCATGTTCAGCTTATCGTGCCAACCCGCGGTGCAACACCAGCGATTACGGGCAAGTTTGATGTCAATTATATTCTGGGTCAGAAGATGATCGATAAGATGCAGCAGACGGTCATTGTGGATTATAGTTCCAATGTGGATGTGGCCTCTATGGAATACGAAAAGCTGGAATTTGAACAGGAAGTCTTTGATTTTATTTAAATATCAGGAAGGCCGGAGAGTGGCAGAGATGATTGCTGCTCTCCGGTTTTTGAAATTAACAGAAAATTTAGAAAATAATCCTGATAAAAACAGATAAAAATGAGATATAAAACTGAATTAAAAAATAAATTAAAAAATTTTCAAAAAATGTATTGACAAATTCACTGCTCATGATTATAATATAGACATAAACAAAAAGAAAATAAAAAAACTTCTAAATCAAAGAAGTAATAAAAAAATAAGAGGTGAGTCCAATGAAATAGTAATTGCTCAATAATTCAGATGATTATATTCTTTGCGAGAAAGTCAGATTTAAGAAATCGATGGTTTGTAAATAGCAGAGAGAATATTTGCAGGGTGTTGAAAAACTTAATAGAAAAATTTAAATTGATAAAGTTAATTTGAAAATCCAGATACATGTCAGTATATGATAAATAATTCGGAGAAAAACTGGAAGAGGTCATCAATTATAAATAATCATCCAATTATTGTAAGAACAAAAAAGTCACATGAGTAGCAAAGAAGTTGATTGTAAAATAAAAACGCTCCGATATAAATAAAATAAAAAGTTAAATGATTAAGGTATTATTTTTTATAAATTAGATATACCAGAAAAACTGAATAACGAGATAAAACTACTATTGTTGATATCAAGTATATATCGATTCATAGTAAGAAAGGAATTTAAGTATGATTGAACCAGTTCATTGTTAAGCAGTCATTCGTATCAATAAAAGATAGGATGACTGCTTTTTTTGCGTGTGCAGATTGCGACTATTGTCAATAAATTTCAATTATGTTAAAATTATCTTGGGTAATTATTGCATATAGTCGTAAGGAGATGAAACCGTGGAAAAATTTAATGAAGCAGATTTGATGAAGGAGATAAAAAGCTGTACTTATGATCAGGATTATGTGACAGCGGTAAAACTTGCTGAAAAGTTAGATTTAAATAAAATGAAGAACGTGTCTTCTCTGTGCCTGTTGGGAGAAGTCTTTTTGCATGAAGAAGAAAATGATTTAGCGGAGAAGGTGCTTTTAAAAGCTTATGAAAAAATGCCGAAAGGACGGCGGGCTTTGGATTTACTGACTAATTTATATATTGAAAAGGGCAGCTATTCGGAAGCCGAATATTATTATAAAGAGTTTATTTCTGTGGCATCAAGAGATTTACATCGGTATATTCTCCGGTATCGTTTGGATAAGGGCAAGGGTGAACGGACATCCGTGCTTATTCATACATTGGAACAGTTAAAAGACTATGAATATATTGAAGAATGGGCTTATGAGCTGGCAAAACTTTATCATGAAGCGGGTGAAGATAAGAAATGTATCCGTGAATGTGATGAAATCATTTTATGGTTTGGTCATGGGGAGTATGTGGATCTGGCCAATGAGCTGAAAGCAGAAGTGACAAATGGGGCCGTTCCGGGAAAAACAAAAGCAGTCCAGGATACGGATCCATCCATGCAGCAGACAGTGGGAGCCACCTATATGTTTGATTCGGAGGGGCTTTTGGAACGCAGTGGCCTGAATGTGCCGTTGAACGTGGACGAGTATATGCAGGAAGATGACGAATATTCAGATGTTTATGATTTGGAAGAGGGCGGCCGGACAGAGGCTATGGCGGTTACACCAAAGACGAAAACAGAAGAGGATATTCTGGCGGCAGCAATGTCTGAAAAGGAGGAAGAAGCTTCCGATGTGGGAGCTACGATGGTTCTGGATGCGTCAGTAATCGCAGCAAAAGCGGCAGCAATTCTGGCTGGTACGGATGAGGATGCGGGAGATGATGAGATTATTTCAGAGGATGATGAGCCCGCAGCGGAACAGGATTTTATTGCAAGAATCCAGAAGAATGTAGAAAACAGCCGACCGGCTGGCCATCCGGTGGTCAAGGAAGATTTCAGCAGCCGTATGCGTATGGTAAAACCGGAAGATATTGCCGGAGAGGCCGATGAAACGGATGAAGATGAAATTATTGATAATACTTTAGATAAGACAGCCTTTGACCTGTTCTTTGGAGAGTTACCGGAGGAAAGAGCAGAGGAAAAAGCAGAGGAAGCGGAGACAGCATCCGAAACTTCAGAAGACGCAGAGGAAAAAGAGTCGGTGCCTGAGATATCAGAGGAACCGGAGGTCGTGGAAAAAGCGGCTGAGGTAAAGCCTGTTTTAGAAGATGAGGATGAAATTGTTACAGAAGATATTCCGGTGCCGGATACAGTTTTGAATATTTTTTCCACAGCAGTGGATATTAAAGATGTAAAGAAACAGTTGGCAGAGACATTTACAAAACTGGAATCTTCACTTTTGGAGAAAGAAGATATCCTTGCGCCATATGATATCAACTTTGTTGTATCGGGCACAGATGAGAGTATGAAATCCCAGATTTCCATAGGTATTGCCAAGGCGTTGAATACCTATGGTATGTGTGATAAGGGAAAAATTGTCCGTGCCGCATCGGAAGAGTTAAATGGTATGGATTTTTCTCCGGTATTTGAGAAGATATCGGGAGGCTGCCTGATTATTGGCAGTGCCGGAACATTGTCTGAGAAATCCGTGGAAATCATTTCGGACTATGTCAATCAGGATGAGCAGAAGGTGGCTATTGTACTTGAAGATTCTGAATCAGATCTGCATGGACTTTGGAAAAGATATCCAAAACTTCGTTCCCGTTTCCTGAACGTGATTAATATTTCAAAGTATGATGAGAGTGAGTTGGTCAAGCTGGCGGAATCTTATGCGAAACGGCGTGGCTATGATGTTTCAGAAGAGGTTCGTATGGTAACGCTTCGAGAGATTTTTGAGAAACGTATGCGGACCGGTGAAGATGTCAATTATGAAGATGTAATGGCTGTTGTGGATGAGGCGGTTGTGAATCTGGAAAAACGGAATATGAAAAATTTATTCATGACCGTATTGGATAACGCATATAAAGAGGCAAGTATGTTTACATTACTTCCGGAGGATTTTGACTGATGTTTGAAGATAAGATTTTTTATCATATATATCCCCTTGGATTGTGCGGAGCGCCGGAGAGAAATGCTGCGGAGTCTTTTAGGGCTGATGATGAAACGCCGTTTTTTGCCGTCGGTGAAGAGTGGATTTCTCACATGAAAAAACTTGGATGTAATGCGGTTTACATCGGACCGCTGTTTGAATCGACAACCCATGGCTATGACACAAGGGATTATCGCCGCGTCGATGGCCGGCTTGGAAACAATGAGGGATTTCGTCTTTGGGTAAAGAGGTGTCATGAGCAGGGCATTAAAGTGATCGTTGATGGTGTGTTTAATCATACCGGCAGGGAATTTGCAGCTTTTAAAAATCTTCAGGAGCAGAAATGGGATTCCTGGGGCAAAGACTGGTATTGCCAGGTGAATTTTGATGGTACCAGCCCTATGGGTGATCCGTTTTGGTACGAGTCCTGGCGGGGATATGCGGAACTTCCGCGGCTGAATCTTAAGAATCCCCAGGTGGCGGATGAACTGATGGCTGTGGTTCGTTTTTGGGTTGAAAATTTTGATATTGACGGCATACGTCTGGACTGTGCCGATGTGCTGGATTTTGATTTTATGCGCCGGCTTCGGCGTGAAACGGAGAGCCTGAAAGAGGATTTCTGGCTGATGGGTGAAGTCATTCATGGCGATTACAGTCGGTGGGTGAATGCGGAAACACTTCATTCGGTGACAAATTATGAGCTGCATAAGGGAATTTATTCTGCTCATAACAGTCATAATTATTTTGAGATGGCTCACACGCTGCGTCGTTTGTTCGGCGAATATGGTCTGTGCAGGGATGGCGTCCTGTATAATTTTGTGGACAATCACGATGTGGACCGGATTATTGATAAATTGGATGTGGAAGCGGATTTATTTCCGGTGTATATGTTTTTATTTACGATACAGGGAATTCCATCCATTTATTATGGTTCGGAATTTGGAATTCATGGCCGGAAGGAAGGCGGCAGCGATGCACCGCTTCGGCCGGAACTAAAACTCTCTGAGATGGGGGAAACGGAGCTGACCCGATGGATTCGGGAACTGGCCCGGATTCGCTCATCAAAAAAAGAATTGATGTATGGGGAGTATGTGGAATTATTGCTGACCAACCGTCAGTATATATACAGCCGCCGTCTGCAGGGGCAGGCCTGTGTGGTGGCATTAAATAATGATGATTCGGCGTCGGAAGCAGATATTCAATTGCCGACAGCAGGAAGCTGTCTGGAAGATTTAATGTCGGGAGAAGTTATTCCGGCAGAAAATGGACGGGCGCGCATTTTTATGCGGGGTCATGAAGGCCGAATTTATCAAGTGAAATGAGGGGTTTAATATGGAACACAGAATTACAGGATTTGATAATTACCTGTTTAAAGCAGGACGGCATTATGAGATTTATGAAAAATTAGGGGCTCATTTAGCCGAAGAGGATGGTGAGCAGGGAACCTATTTTGCAGTCTGGGCACCGAATGCCGCCAGTGTTTCTGTTGTTGGTGATTTCAATGGCTGGAATGTGGATAAAAATCCGATGGAACCTGTGGAAGGAGAGGGAATTTATGACCTTTTCGTACCGGGTGTTGATAAAGGTGAACTGTACAAATATGCAATAAAGACGCAGAAGGGTGAGATTCTTTATAAGGCGGACCCATATGGCAATCTGTGCCAGGTACGGCCGGAAAATGCCTCGGTTGTCACAGATATCCGGGACTATCACTGGACAGATAAAGTTTGGGAAGAGCAGAAGAAAAAGCCCCATGAGACGAATCATCCGATGGCCGTTTATGAAGTCCATCTGGGATCGTGGAAGAAGAGCTTTGACGGGGCAAATCATGGATTTGTCGGGTATCGTCAACTGGCCAGAGAGCTGGCCGAATATGTCAATTATATGGGATATACCCATGTGGAGCTGATCGGTATTGCCGAACATCCGCTGGATGCCTCCTGGGGATATCAGGTGACTGGATATTATGCTCCGACGTCCAGGTATGGAACGCCGGAAGATTTTATGTATTTTATCGATTACATGCACAGTCAGGGGATTGGTGTGATTCTGGACTGGGTTCCGGCCCATTTCCCGAAGGATGAACATGGTCTTGCCCGGTTTGACGGAATGGCATTATATGAACATTCGGATCCACGTAAGGGGGAGCATCCGGACTGGGGAACTTATATTTTTAATTATCTTCGTCCGGAAGTCAGCAACTTTCTTGTGGCGAATGCATTGTTCTGGCTGGAAAAATTTCATGTGGACGGCCTGAGAGTTGATGCGGTGGCCTCCATGCTTTACCTGGATTATGGGCGGCAGCCTGGTCAGTGGGTGCCAAATGATGAAGGTGGCCGGGAGAATAAAGAAGCAGTGGAATTTTTAAAGCATTTAAATTCTATTATTTATCGTCGTTGTCCTGGAGCCATGATGATCGCTGAGGAATCTACAGCCTGGCCAAAGGTCACTGAAACACCGGAAAATGGTGGTCTTGGGTTTACCTATAAGTGGAATATGGGATGGATGAACGATTTCCTGGAATATATGAAAGTTGACCCTTATTTCCGAAAATATGACCATCATAAGCTGACCTTCAGCTTTGAATATGCCTATAGTGAAAAATATATTCTTGTACTGTCTCATGATGAGGTCGTACATATGAAAGGCTCCATGATTGGCAAAATGCCGGGTGAGATGGCAGATAAATTTGGAAATCTCCGTGTGGCCTATGGATTTATGACGGCCCATCCGGGAAAGAAATTGCTGTTTATGGGACAGGACTTTGCCCAGATTCGGGAGTGGAGCGAGGAACGAAGCATCGATTGGTTTTTGCTGGATAATGAACCAGCCCATCGCGAGCTGAATAATTATTATAGAGATTTGCTTCATTTTTATCGGAGCCAGCCGGCGCTTTATGAGCAGGATGACGATAAAGCCGGTTTCATGTGGATTAATGGCGGCGATACGGAGCGAAACATGATCACCTTCTGTCGAATGACGAAGGACGGAAAAAATTGCCTGTTGTTCCATTTTAACTTTTCGCCGGTCGTTTACGAAGGTTTCCGTTCCGGTGTGCCGTGTCCTGGAACTTATACGGAAGTTTTCAATAACAACCGGAGAGAGTACGGCGGTGCCCATATGCTGAATGAACAGCCGATTTCGTCGGAGCCGATTGCCTGGGATTATCAGCAGGATTCCATACAATATGATTTACCGGCTTTCGGTATGGTGGCCTTCCGTTTTGACTATGTTCCTCCGAAAAAACGGGCTGCCCGTGGAAGCAAAGCCAGAAAGGCCAATATGCGTAAGGCTGCGGCAAAGGGAACGAAGAAAAGAGCCAGAAAGGCATAAAATATAAAACAAGAGCGTATGATTTAATAATCAATCAAAGTGGTGGGGTTATGACACAGAACCAGCTATTAATGACGATTATTATTATAAGCTCTTGTTTTTTTATTGGAAGTCTCGTTTTACAGCAGGGGAAGATCGTACTGGAAGGAATTTTCAGAGGCGTTTTGGGGATGGTTGTCATCGGACTGGCTAATGGAATTCTCGGGAGTTTTGGAATCCTGGTGCCGGTGGGCATTAATTTTTTGAATTTTGCTGTGGCTGCCGTTCTTGGAATACCAGGTGTCCTTGCTCTTTATGGAATCGGTTTCTGGCAGATTTTTCATTGACATCTGCCGCCGGCAAAGGAGAAAAGTTGACGGCATTCGATGGGACAAAATATCTGAAAACCATCTTATTCCTGCTTTTGCGTCGAAAAAACCGGAAAGCCTTCGAAGGATTGGGAGCTTCGGAGGCTTTACAAAAATAATCGGACGCTATATACTTAGTTTATCCATTCAGTTCTGAATAAAAATTTCCATGAGTTAAGAAAATTGAAAAATGAAACAGGCTTCATCTCCGGGATCAGGGAGGAGCATATGATTTACAGAAAGATGTGTATATGTGATGTTGAACCGGTGTATCTAAAAAGACTTTCTGCTTATCTGAACCGGTATCCGGGGTTTCTGTGGAAGGTTCAGACTTATACGGACCTGAAAAAATGTCTGAATGAAACACCTGAGGTACTTTTAGTATCGGGAAATGCACTGGAGGATTATATTTCAGAAACGCACGGTGAAGAAGGTTTGGATATCTCTGAAGGAAATATCCTGCAGACGGCTGGATGTCAGGTGATCTTTTTGGAAGATGACAGAGAAAATCCGGGAACCTGGCCCGCTATAAAGAAATATCAGTCAGCAAAGAAATTATATGAAGACCTGATTGAAATATTGGGCGAGGATGTATCGGGAAAGACAGAAGTAATTGGAGTTTTTGGCCCGGCCAGCGGGCCGGAGGCAGAGCGTTTTGCGGTGGAGATTGGGAAGACGCGCTTAACGTCCGGTGAAGTGCTTTTAGTATCATTAACGGAATTTTCAACATTTTTATCGGAAGATACGGAGAAAAAGGGTATTGGCGAATGGTTTTACTATCAAATGCAAAGGCAGGAGGGGAGGGCTCGAATCAGCGATTGGGTTTATTCAGAGGATAATATGGACTATTTAAGAGGCTTTCGAACGATATATGACCGCATGGAGGTGAGTTTAGACGCATGGCGGGGTTTTTATGCGGAAGCCTTGAGAAAGAGCAGGTATGGTACGGCGATTCTTGTATTTGAGCGGTTGCCGGAGTATATGGAACTTTTTATGTGGTGCGACTGCATTTATGTGAAATGGGGGCAGGATGGGTATGGAGACTTTAGAAAACAGGAATTTACGAAGATGACAGCCTATATGGGAATGGACGAATTGATGGATAAAATGATCGAAGAATAAAGGGAGAAATTTATGGAGAGCAAGGAAAGCTATCAATTGTTAAAGAAAAAATTACAGAGTGAATTGCTGAAAGTTCTGGAAACAGGCGGCGAATGGAGCGATGAGGATATTCTGGGGGAAATTGATGAACTGATCGTTTCAGCGGGCAGAGATGTTTACTTGAGTGGATATCGTAAACTTATGATGCGGCAGGAGCTGTTTAATTCCGTCCGGAGGCTGGATTTATTGCAGGAACTTGTGGATGATAAGGAAATCACAGAAATCATGGTCAATGGTGCAGGGAATATTTTTTATGAAAAATACGGACATATATATCGCTGGGAGAAATCCTTTGAATCCATTGAAAAGCTGGAAGATGTGATTCAGCAGATCGTAGCAGGGGCAAACCGGCAGGTCAATGAGGCATCGCCTATTGTCGATGCCCGGCTTGCTGACGGTTCCCGGGTCAATGTGGTTTTAAAACCTGTGGCTTTAAATGGGCCCATACTTACGATTCGGAAATTTCCGGAAGAACCGATGAGTATGGAACGGCTCATCCGGCAGGGAACATTGACCGAAGAGGCAGCATCCTTCCTGGAAAAAATTGTCCGGGCCAAATATAATATTTTCATTTCGGGAGGTACAGGCACAGGTAAAACGACCATGCTCAATGCACTGATGGATTATGTACCGAAGGATGAGCGGGTGATTACGATTGAGGATTCTGCCGAATTGCAGATACATAATATTAAAAATCTGGTAAAGCTGGAGGCGAGAAATGCTACGGCGGATGGGGAGCATCAGGTATCTATTCGGGATTTGATCAAAAGTGCGATGCGTATGCGGCCGGATAGTCGCAAGATAATTACAAGAAGTTTAAAGTAAAACAAAAAGAGTATGTCCATCCCAGGTACATTTTTTAATAACCTCTTTAGCAATGGCATTTTTTTCGTTGGCTGAAAAGCTGTCGAAGTTATCCATAAAATCTATAATTTGCCTTTGCTTCTCCTGGATGCTCTTTTGAGTATCCTTATCCGACCGTTCAATAGCCTGAAGCTCTGCTATTTGCCTGTTTAATTTATGTATTTCTTTATCATATTTTTCGATGGCTTGAAGAATATATTTGGCAGCAGGCCCGTCTTGAGCATCAGCAAGGGTAGCGGTCAAATTCTCGATTTTGGCATTAACAGATAAAATTTTTTTCTGCAAAGCGGCTTCATCCGCTTTGATATCACGCCCGGAAGGCTCGGATTGAAGATAATCAGAAATAGAGGCAGGGTCTTTTTTGATATTGCGAAAAATCTCAAGCACTTTATCATCAAGCAAATTGGCGTGAATCTGGCTCATATTGCAGTACTCAGGGCCTTGCCTGGAACGTTTTGGGCAGTAATACCAGACGGTCATACTTCCATCAACCCTCGCTTTACGAGATACTCCCATAAGACATCCGCACGAACACCGCAGCACCCCTTTTAATAATGGCGCTGGATGGCGAGGCGTTTTGTCTATGAGATTATGCGTAAATTGCCTTTGCGCAGCAAGCCACACGTCAGGCTCCATACATGGCTCGTGCCGACCGAGACATACGCGCCACTTTTCAGGAGGTTGAAGCACATGCTTTTTGTTCCGCTCGGTTGTCCGGCCATATATCATCACACCAACGCTGCCGTCCCATTTTTCACGCGGAGAGCGCTCGGACATAATACAACCCTTATCTTTATAAAAGTCATAGATTTCAGGGGTGGCTCGCACACAAAAGGGCATTGTTAATAGTTTGTGCAACTGGTTGATGGAAAAAAACTTGCCATTTTTTGTTCTGATTTTCCTTTGCTTGAGATATCGTTCAAGCCCAGAAAGAGAAAAACGCCCATCTAAAAATAAGCGATACATATCTTGGAGCTGCCGCACTTCATCTGGATTGGGCACAATAATAACATGTTCCTTTCCGTCGTCTGTCGTGACCCGTTTGCGATAATAAGGAGATGGAGGATTACCACCGACCCACCAACCATCATCAGAAAGACCAACCATATTATCATAGACCCGGTTGGCTATAGTCTCGCGCTCCATTTGTGCAAAAACCACGGATACATACATCATAGCCTTGCCGATAGGCGTGGAGGTGTCAATATTTTCTTTGACCGAAACAAATTGCACATGATGCTCCTCGAGGAAAGCATAAATATTTGAAAAATCCCGGACATCACGGGATAGACGGTCAAGCTGGTAGACTATCAATATATTAATGATGCCGGATTCTATATCTTTCATCAGCCGTTTTAAATCCGGTCGGTTTGTGTTAGCACCGGTCATTCCCTCATCCTCGTAAAGCAAAAAAGAGTCGACCTTCCCGGGAAAATGGCAGTCAGCATAGTCCTGGTTCATCCGGTGTTGATTTTTAACGCTGTCGCTGTGGTCCGAGTAAATAGATTTACGCCCATAACTTGCAAATATCATAGTATCACTCCCTAAAAAATGTACAAAAATAACACCTGTACAGGTGCCAGTGGTTTGTGATACAATATATTTGATTAGGATATAGTGCATCGGCCTCTGGCCTGTACAGAAAATCTATGTGAAGCCGTCTGGTGTTGGTAGCACTGGACGGTTTTCTGTTTGACAACGGATTTTATTTATTCTATAATATACTTAACAAGAGAGCCGAAAGCTAGAGTACACCTAGCCGCCGGCAAGCATTAGTTCCAAAAGTGGCGCCTTATCTTACCAGGACGAGGGCGCTACTTTTTGCGTTTTATGTAAATAACAAGAGTTATGACAGCGCAAAGCATAATTACAAAGTTGAATAAATCGCCATATGTAACCATAGCACCAGCCCCCTTTCGTTAAGTCTGGCGGCTGACATAATCGCCCCTTCAGCTCCCTAGGTAAATATATTCTGTTGTTTAAGGTACTGGGCCCCTGCTCCTGCCAGTGCAGGGGCTGATTTATATTAATAGCGTAATTATAGGGTACTAAGTTTTTGGCAGGTTAATCTAAAGAAACCTTTCCTAATACTTTACCAATACATTGTATATCTTCTGTACCAGGAATTATCTTGTATTCTTTATTATGAGAAATCAACCCATCTTTACCAGCCTCTTTTATCAGGCATTCGTTATTAACCATAAAAACACCGATTTCTCCGGTTTCGACAATCTGACATCTTTCCACAAATACTTTATCTCCATCATAATAAGTTGGCTCCATACTGTTTCCATTCACACCGATAACAAAATCAGCCTTTTCAGAGATTGCATCCAGTGGGACCTCAATGGTATCTATTGGGATATCGTCAAAAATATATTCGCCGGTTCCGGCAGATGCCAATTTCTGATAGTAGTTCATGAAGCGTGTAGGGCGAATAATTCCCCCGGCCTCTGTGGTCGACAAGGATTTTTTCATCATTTTTATTCTTTCTAATTCTCTGTCAAGCATCATAGTTATGGTTTGCTGACCAAATGAGTCGAGAGAATGAAAACGATTTAATAAGTTAATATCTTTTTGAGTTATAGATACTTTCTCTTTTTTAAAACCAAACGCCTCGTCAACTGAAGTCCCATATATATCACACAGAGTAAAAAGCGTGTTTGCATCTGGCTGAGAGTAACCAGTTTCCCAATGCCCCACAATTTGTTGTTTTCTTCCTAATAATTCCGCAACTTCTTTTTGAGTTTTCCCGGATGATACCCGAAGCTCCTTGAGAACCGAGCCTATTTCCGATTTTGTCATGGACTCACCTCCTATTTGATTTTGATTTTAGCATACAACATTTAGAAAATCAATATAAATACTCAAAAATTTAGTACAAACCTATTGACAACTCATAAACTGAGTGGTATATATTAGATATACTCAAAAAATGAGTGAAGGGGGTGAGAAAATGGGAAAAGACGTCAGAGATAAACTGAAGCTGATTATGGAGGACAGATGTTGCATACAAGCAGCAGTCGCAAGAAAGGCCAATATGGAGCCAGATAAACTATCGTTGACTTTGTCTAAAAAGCGGAAACTTGATGCGAATGAGTTATTTAATTTATGTGACGCTTTAGGAATAACACCTGTGGAATTGATGCAATACAAAGCAAATGAGCCTGAGAAAGAGGTGGTATAGATGAATGATTTACCGGGAAGAGGGGATAGAGAAGCATCTATGGAGAAAGACACTTTAGCGCTTCGGCAACGGTATGAAAAAAAGATAAGCAATCTTCATGCAGCAGGAGCCTATTTACGGGAGATGCGAAATTGCGAAGAGGAAGCCCTTAAAGTTTGTAATGATTATATAGTAAGAGAATTAAGCTATTTGGAGTACCTCATGGAGGCTGTTCTACTGGAAATGCAGAGGGTCAAAAATGCAGATATGGATAAAGAAATTTTCGCAGTGGAAAGCGACGGGAAAATTAGAATAATTGACTTTTCGACTGGAAAAATGAAATATGTGCATAAATTAAGCGAGGAAGAATTCGAGGGGTACATTAATCACCGCGCCGGAACAAAAATTTATTGACGGATTACATTAAAAACATAAGTAGCACCTGACCGAGTAGCACTTATAGAAAGCTCGTTGTTTCGACCATCGTGCAAGAAAACAGAAAATCGGGAGCCATCGCAATCGGGATTGTAACATTCCACGAAAAACCATTTTTGCGGCAGCGATGAAATATAAGTTAAAAGTTGCGAGTAGAAGGATGGATAAGTATCCTTCAGATTTTTGATAGTACCTTGGTTATAGTAAAATTCAGCTTCTGTCATAACGCCTCGTGGGGCGCGGTGATTAATAATGTGATTGTAGCAAAATTTAACAAGAAAAGAAAGTATGAATCAAGATTTTTTCAATGAACCCGAGAAGGAGGCGGTATAGATAATGCTTAAGAAAATTTATTTTGAGTTGGTGGCAATAAAAAAGGAACTCGAAGCTATTAGGAAAAGCTTGGAGCTCAAAAATTCAAACTATTTACCACTATCAGAGTCAAGGAACCGGACGGCAGATTGACAGTCTTTTACTATATTCAGTATATCAGATCCGGTTAATGGCTTATGTGGAGAAACATTCATTTGAGCCATGGCCTGCAATGCGGCAACAGCAAGCTGTACAGTAAGTTCTTTGTCGGTCATATACAATAAAATCCTTTCTGTTTTACTCGGCTATGGCAGTAGCCTGTAAATACAGTATAGGAAATAAAGTCCAAAATTGCAATGAATTTTGTAAGACCTGAGGAGGTGGTATAGATGGATGATATTAAAGAGCATTTAGTAAAAGCAGAAGAGGACACAAAGTTGGCGAGAAAATCAAGTCGTCAAGCTATTATCTTGTCTATTGCGGCACTGATAATCAATGTGTTACGGGCAATCCTGAAATCTATTGGAGCATTATAAAAAAGCAATGTGAGAATGAGATAGGAGGTGGGATAGATGGAAATAGCCTTAATCGGTCTAACGATTATATGCGCCGCAGGATGGTTGAAAAGATATATCAGCACATATGCGGTTATTTATTACATGGAGGTAAAAGGGTACAAACTTCCAAATGACAAAGAGATAAAAGAATGTACCCAATTTGTTGTTAAACACTTATTCAGGTAATACCTAATTGGGATTTGATAAGTTGCGTTATAACCCCGGAGGAAATTTGAATAAGGGCAGAAAGCGAATTGGAACCAACTTTTTGACTTAAAGATTTAACATGGTTCCAAACGTTGTCAGAGCGAATGTCTGAAATAAATTGATGACCATAAGGCGAAAGATAAGAAATATGAAAATCGCCATCTAAATCACGACTAGCATTTTGAAAAAAACCAGATAATTCACATTGCCGCACATGGTAAAAAACTTCATCGGGTGAATATGATGGAAATTCTTTCTCTGCAAGCTCCGTCGTGATTAAGACATGATGTTTTAAGTCTGTATTCTTTTCTACGTAAAAAAGAATATCGCGTATACAATCAGGGCTTAATTTCAAGTCACATGCTCCTTTCTATATACTCGGCTGTTGCAGCAGCTTGTAAATACAGTATAGGAAATAAAATCCAAAATTGCAATGAATTTTGCAAGACCTGAGGAGGTGATATAGATGGCAGAACAGATGATTCCAAAACACATAAACTTCGATTATTGTGAAATGGGTTTAGGCGCTTCACTAAGTAATAAAGAAGTGAATGAAATTATAGAGGAAATCATACTTTTATTAATTTCAAAAAAAGTCACGGTTAAATTAGCCAAAGAAATTTTGGAAGATGCAATCTCCTCTATTGATAAGGAAGCATTTTTAGAAAAAAGAATTATTGGTGGAGAAATCAAATGAGACAATGAATTCCGTAAGACCAGAGAGGGAGGTACCGCAGGTGGCCAAAACAACAAAGGTGAATCCAAAAGGAAATAAAAAAGATTTTTATTTGCCGGTAGCTGTTACTACGGCGATGGAAGAATTTGCAGTCCGCGTTTTAAATGGTGAAGAGGGTGTATATCCGGAGGAAGTTGTAATATTGCCAGATATATTAAAATTACTGGCAAAAAATTGCCGGTAATCAAAATTCGACTAGATAATGCAAGGGAGGTATAAAATGAACATTCAAGAAGCGGTAAAAACGGCATTGAAAGAAGATACCCTCATCTGTCGGACATCCGCCAAAATGGAAAATATGTCTCTATTTGGCGCTATAAAACCAACAAATACATACAACATATGTCTACTGCTTGTTATAAATAACGGAAAAATTAATAAAGGTAGCAGATGGTGGAACCCTACAGCGGATGATTTGACGGCATATGATTGGGAAGTGCTAAAAACGAAAGAGAGGTGAGTGCATGGCCAAAATAAAAGAAATAGAGGTAAAGGTGGAATTTACCGAAGGGTATGAAAAAAGATTCACTTTGGCCTGCCTGAGACAAATTGCTCTAAGAGAGGAAAAGAAAAAGGAAAGTGGTGAAGCTGCGTGATACGAAAGATGATTGATGTTGCAACTGCAGCATTTATATTAAGCAGCACCGTGCTTGTGATACCTGCGGCGATACATAATCCCAAAGGGGCTGCATTTGCTGCATGGGCTACGCTTGTATATCTGGCCGGTTTATGGCAGTTATACAGATATCAGACAGATGATGGACCGTTATTAAAAATGCCCCGGCCGAGCGGCAACTCAGGTCAGGGGAAAAAAAGAAAATTTTACAACATTATCATAACAGAAAACAAGGAGGATGTAAATGAAACTTTATAAAGGTTTTGATAAAAATTTAAAATGCCGAGGCTACCAATTTGAAGTCGGCGAAGAATACGAAGAAGAAAAATCGGATATTTGCAAAAGTGGTTTTCACGCCTGTGAAAATCCATTGGACGTATTTAATTATTATCCTCCGGCAGATTCGAGATATTGCGAGGTTGATCTGGAGGCCAATGGGCAGAGAAAAGAAGATAGTAAGCGTGTTGGTAAGCATATAAAGATTCAAGCGGAAATCGGACTTCCCGGGATTATAAAAGCGGGCGTTGAATACATAAAAAATCAGGTTGACTGGGACGACGCAAAAGAATCGAATACCGGGGACCGGTCAGCGGCCACGAATACCGGGGACTGGTCAGCAGCCACGAATACCGGGGACCAGTCAGCGGCCACGAATACCGGGGACTGGTCAGCGGCCACGAATACCGGGAACTGGTCAGCAGCCACGAATACCGGGGACTGGTCAGCAGCCACGAATACCGGGGACCGGTCAGCGGCCACGAATACCGGGGACTGGTCAGCAGCCACGAA
>Ga0129308_1000262_pt1 | contig 91271 bp, 91 predicted proteins | sample L827metagenome_FD_94440 | JGI IMG/M metagenome (GOLD analysis project Ga0129308, IMG submission 94440) | Ring-tailed lemur group fecal microbial communities from Wisconsin, USA - L827 metagenome | ecosystem: Host-associated > Mammals > Digestive system > Large intestine > Fecal | place: USA...
ATAATACGAAAATGGTACAGAATAATAGTGATTATCATACGCAATATGATAATTAGAGGGAACAGTACAGATTTTATAGTCGTATAAGACAAATGAATCTTTTGGCAGAGGCTTCATTGAAGGCTTATCGAATGTTTCAAAAACCTGTAATCTGCTTCCCTTTTTGTCTTTCTGATAAGGCCTGGTGTTAAGTTCATTTATAATGATGCTTATTTCTAAATTTAAATCATCAAATGAAGTAAAGAATCTTCCTCTTAACTTTTCCAGTAGATGTGTTTCCAGCCACTTCACATGATTCTCAACCGATGGTTTTCCCTGAGGTTTGCGTACAGGTGCAGGCACAATGACAACATTGTAAAACATCTGTAAGTCGGCATAAGCTTCATCGAGAATTAAAGTATCTTTGGTGTTTTTAATAGGGGCGGTCTTAGTGTTATCAGGTTTTAAGATTTTAGGAACAGCACCATAGAATTCTAAAGCTTTCACTGTACCCATAATAAAATGATTAACCTTTTCATTTGGAAAAGCCATCGCAAAACAATAACTGCTTACGCTAACCGTGGTAAGAAAAAGATGTGCTTTTTTAAATTCTCCTGTTTCAGAAATAAAAACCAGAGGTAAGGTGTCACCAGCCCAATCAATACAGACGATTTCTCCTGGAACCCGGTTTATAGCCATGGATAAATTTTCCTCTAAATGATTTTGATTCAGCCATTTTTTAAAATAGAACTTAAACTATTTGTATTGCATCAGGAAATTCCTTTTTGTAATCAATCCAAAAGAAATAGAGATTAACACGTCTTCTTTTGTCAGTAATGGCCTGATAGATAGGTTTGAAATCTGGCAAAGGTGCATTCTTTCTTGGATGAGAATTCCCATAGAACAAGTTCTCAGTAATGTCTGAGTTCTTTGAAGCTAGTTCATTTAAAGGAATTGAAAGAAGACTAAATTTTCGTTTGATGTCAGTGATTGTACTGTTTCCTAAAGCATATCGAGCCTGGATGTCCCTATACGAATATCCATCTTCGAGCATTGACAGTACACCGATGATTGTAGTACTTTTTTGCATAAAAAATTCCTCCCTTCATACTACAGATTAACTATAGCATAAAGGAAGGAATAGATACTTTATAACATTGATTGAAGGTGCACCGGTTAACCGCTAAAGTGCACCGACTTTAGCGTCAATACGCACCAATCAAATCGCTAGATGCGCACCGTTTTCTCCGATATATGCAGCCTAATTTTAATCAGTATAAGTGTTCACTGATTATTCTGAGTAAAAAGAACTGGTGCTATTGTTAATAGCATCAGGGATGCATTTTAAAATCTGATATTGAGCACCACTTAGCTGAAACAAGAATCTTTAAGAATAGCACAGCCATTAGGCTGTGCATCTGTTTATCTGAAATTCTCTGTACACAAATCAATAGAAATCATATGATGAATGATTCTATCTAATATGGCTTCAGCTGTAATATCCTCTCCCAGTATTTTGTACCAATTTTCTATTTTATATTGTCCAGCATATATCGTCGTCGTTTTATCATAACGTTCTTCTACTAATTGTGATAAAAACATCTTTTGTGAGTCATCATTGATACCATGCATCAAAAAATCATCGATAATCAAAAGATTAAACTTCGCATATTTTCTTACAATTGACGATGTGGACTTTCCCATCTTTCTGCTCTCCGTAAAGTTTTCCATTAAATCTGGATATCTGATGTAATAGACATTTTTGCCTAATAAAATTGCCTGATTGCCTATCGCACAACTAAACCATGTTTTCCCGGTCCCACATGGAGCCTCAATGACAATATCTTGATAATGATATAGAAAATGGCAAGCGGCTATATTTACTACTGATTCTTTAGTTAATGGTCTTTTTTCAGTGTAATGCACATCTCTAAGATCTGCATTTGGATAGCGAAGATGTGCTCTTTTCTTTAATCGCTGAACTTTTTGATTATATTTTTCCTGATAAATAAAGTCCACTATATGACTGATTCTCTCATCAAAGGATAAATTAAAATCATTCATTGTTGTTTCCTGTATTTCTAATGCAGTGATAAATTCTGTGAGATTTAGCTCAGATAGTTTTCTCCTGGTTTCTTCATTCATCATGGCTGTTTCCTCCATTTTTGAAAAAGTCTGCACCTCTCAAATGACCTTCATCTTTCTGACGATGATTAGAATCTTTATTTTTCTTTTCTTCAATATCTTGATTATGCGATAAAATCGCATTAAGATGTTTATATCTAGGTGAAGAATAGTTCTGCAGCGTCAACTGACAAGCATTCTCTAAACATTGAGAAGTATATTTTTTACTTAGATTCAAGATGGACAGGGCAGGATTGTAACCCTGTTCTTTGACTTTAACCATATTAAAAATAATTTGGATGGTCTTCAGTGTGCTTGGTCCTATAGATTTTGCCCATTCAAGAATTCTTTGATCATCCCACTCCATTTTTTGAAAATAGTCAGGCATATCACATGGATGTGTAGAATATTGATTTTTTGCATATGAGGGGAATAACGAGTGGGTAGTCAGGCGTTTATTTTTATAATAGATCGCCAATGTATTTTCACCAACCCTAAGTAAGGTCTACATACTTACCAACATATTGAAAAGGAACAGAGTATCGATTATGTTTATAGATAATATGACAATCCAAATTGGCTTTTCTGTCATACTCCCAAGTGATTATTTCAAATGGCTCTTTAGGTAATTTTCTTAAATATTGCTTTTCTTCATTTTCAAATACAAGTTTTCTACTGCCTTCACGTTTTTGGAATTCAGCAGCATTAAAAAGTTCTAACTCTTTAGCAACTGCATCTTTTAATTCAATAAATGAGCTAAAGTTTTTGTTTCTGAGTTTTGCGATAATGTGTGTTTCAATTTTTCCAACAGTACCTTCAGTTGATGGCTTTTGCTTTGGTTTCCGGATATCGGCTGGCATGATCGCAGTGAAATAATAATCACCAAACGCAGCATAGGTATCAGTAAGCACAATGTCACCTTCTTTTGGGTGCGAGACAACTCCTGTTTTAAGGTTGTCACAAACAACTCTTAATGTAGAACCACCAAAGTACTCAAACATATGGACATTACACTTAATCCAAGTATCCATTTTCTCATTGAGTGTTGGTTCAACATAAGAATATTGGCTAAAGGGGAGCGTAGCAACAAAGAGATGCACTTCAACGACTTCACCTGTCTTAATATCAGTGAAAAACATGTGCTTCCTGGTCCAATCTACTTCAGTTCTTACACCGGGTTTATGAATGACCCTGTTTGTAAGATTTTGAGATACATAATAGTCGTTATATCCAGCGCAAAAAGAAGGATAACTGATTGGGAATAAATTTGATGGCACCGTGTCGCAATATTCCTGCCAAAGCAGTTTAAAAGTGACACCATGTCCCTTTAACTCCTGATGAACGTGTTCATAATCAGTTTTAAAATTTAACTGACTGCCAGCAAACTTTTCTGGAAAAAAGAGCTGATAAAGTTCTTCATCATTCAAGCTTCCGAGGGTAGAATCATCAAATTTCAATTCATTAGCGCGATGAATCACATCGATAACCGAATGTTTAGAAAAATGATGCCCTTTCGCAATTTAGTTAATAGAAAGATTCTGATGATGAAGTGATAGAATCTTACGTACATTGATTATTTTTGCCATAAAATCTCTCCTTTCATGAATGACATTGAGGTTGACTCCTCAACTCAATCATAAAGTAGAAATACAAAAAACACCAGTCTCTGCTATTTGTCAGATTGATTAAGTGGTGCTATTTAGCTTACTGGTGGTGCTCAAAGCTATACTCTCGGTGCTTATTCGTAAGAATAATCAGTTCACTGTTGGTCGCAACAATAGTGAAGAAGCAATCAAGGAATACATCAAGAATCAAAGTGTTGAACCGCAAAGGTAAACAAGATTGCGAGTAAAAGCAGTTATATATGGTGTTTAACTCATCACCTGAGCGAAGCGGCTAGATACCCTACAGAAATGTTCGGAGGATATTTTTGGTCTTGAACGGGGGTAGTTCATTACTTACTGTGAAATTTATCGTAAATTAAATAAACTGAGAAAAAAATCATGATTCACCATCGAATCATGATTCTTTTATACAGTTTTGAAATAATGGAGAAGTGATTTTTCCTATTATTTCTTATAATCCAAAACTCCACAACTTGTGTTATTCTAGATTATCTGAATTTCTCGACAATTATGTGAGAAAAGAATTATTGTTTTCTATTAATTCATTCACAACATTACAAAGTTTGTTCTTCAATGAATTTGATTTTATCAAACTTTGATTTATTGTGTAATGTTTTTAGAATAACAATAATTATGGAAAAAATGACTATTAGCCAGTTTTAATAAAAGAAATATTTGTAAATAATTTCTTTTTTTTATTTCCAAATGGTAATTTTGGAACAATAACTTTATTCTGTTTATTCATATTTTTCACCTCCTTCATTCTGGGGTAATATATATATCAGTAAAATTATTACTGTATATACCATTATGAAAAAAATAAATTATGTTTTTTGAATTTTACTTAATAGGATTCTTTTATATAGTTCAAGAAGTAATTTTGAAAAAGACTTTATTTCTAATAATTCTGTATAATTAATGGATAATTGGAAATTATCTTCGATAAAAACGATGAATTGAATTATTGTAACTCCATTAAATTCAGAGTAAATATTGAAATCTATCATCTCAGTCAAAGATAGATATTCTAAGGATTTTGCAACAAGCTCATCATATATAGAGTTTTTACATAGTAGAGATTTCATTTCATCATATAAAATTTGTTCATTTTCTAATATTGTTGGAATTATCTCAATTGTATTATTAAATATGTCTTCAGGAATACGGTAATATCTGATTTCATCTTTCATTAAGTTATACCAAAGTGAATTCCATTCTTTTATTACAATTGAAATTATTGAGGCACAAATTTTTAATGGCTCACTATTCATTCTTTCTGCTATACAATTGATGATTAAAGAGTTTTTCTCTTTTAACATAGCAATTTCTTTTATATTCATAAGCACTTTTTCTGAATAATTGGATTTTAAGAAGTTTGTGTAAATTTCACTAAGAAGATAAGTATCAAGTGATTGAATATATTTATTTATTTTTTGATCTAAATGCTGATTAGAAATATCATGTTTATTTTTCGCTATAGATAAAAAATCTATTTGTTTAACCCCTTTTAAAAACATATCTAACTTCATTTCATATTTTGTTAATCCGTAAAATGCATCATAAATAAATATTTTATCATCTTTTTTTCCATAAACAATAAATGCATGTTGAATATCATGATCTTCAATCTGAAGATGTTTACTAGGTGGGTATAAATACATTCGATAAGTAACAAGATAGAGATTGGTTGATATATCTATATTATCAATAAAATCATTAAATGATACTGATATTAATGAAATGCCATAGTAATTATATATTGAATCTAAAATATGAGAGTTGAACGATAAAACATTTTCATTATTTGCTGGATTATATATTATTTCTTGATCAAGAAATAATTTCCAATATTCTCTGTAATAGTAATAACATATAAATGCTAATTGTGTTGTAAAGCATTCATAATATGATTGTGGTAATCTAAATTTTATGTTTTCTATTTTGTAAAAGTTCTCTTTATTCATATTTTTCTCCGTTTCTTTGAATACTTAATAATAAGATTTATATATGTTTTTACAAATATATGAAAATTTCTTCCATAATATCTATTATTCAATTTTTATAAAGCTCATCAAGATATTACAATAAGTTTATTGAAGTGAATTTACTTTTATTGATGGACATCCAACGCCATATAAATTGAATGTTAAATCATTTCCTATTTCACAGATTGAGTTTATTAGTGAAAAAAAGTTTATATTGATGGAATAGTTTTTCAAGAATTTAATTACTTTGCCGTTTTTTATATATTTTCCATTTATATGATAAGTAGCATCTCCTGTATATACATTTGTTCCCATCTCTAAGTCAAGAATTTGTTCGATTTGTAAATATGTATTATTTTTTTCTATTGATATTTTGTTGTTTGAAGGGGATATATATAAATTTGAAAATTTTATATAAATATCTTTATCATAGTTTCCAGTAGATTCACTTTGGTATTTTTGAGCAGTTTCGATATTATGTAATGGTGAGGAAAAATAACCATTATTGATTATTGTTGTTTTTTTTGAAGGTGTACCTTCTAAATCAAATGGCCTTGAACTAAATCCATATGGTAAAGTTGCATTATCTATAATTGTCACTATGCTAGACATTATTTTTTTGTTAAGTTTATTTGCAAAAAATGAAGTATGGTCTTCTATCCATGATGCATAAAAATGGCCAGCAAACATAAATAGTAAATTGCTAAAACATTCACCAGTAAATATGAATTGTGTATCTCTATCAAAAAATTCATTATTTGAAGTCATGTACATTATTGAGTTCTGAAAAAAATTTGAAAAATGATTAAGTAACGTTAGATTATTTTCATTAGAAACATAATTTATTCTTTCAGAATGTGTATCATAAAAGTTATCAAAAGAATTATATAAATGAACCGTTACTTCAATAACAGAATTACTTTGGGTAAAGTTTAATTTTGTATGTTGTGTATTCTCAATAGCGACTTCATAATTTAGTATTGAAAATGAAATATCCAAATCGTATTGTAGATTATTTTCTAAGCATTTTTCTGAACAAATCCTATTTATTTTCTGTGTAAGACAAGTTATTTCATTAATACTTAATCTAGCAAAATTGTTTTTCGCTAATAATATAGTAGGGTAATGTGATCTCTGTATTATCATTTGCTTAGATGTGTTTGATGTCTGAATTTCAAGGATATCTCTTTTTAGCATATCTATTGCAGAATATATGCAATTTGTTCCTGTAGTATGTATTTTTCTTCTAATATCATTATATTGTCCATATAGTGTTGTTGCATAATCATCAGTGAATTCTGTATGTTGCAATAAATTGTTATGATAAGTGTATTCTTTTGAGGAAAATAATTCAACTTGAATTTCAAAATCATTAAATTCAGAAAAAACTGCATAATCTATATATTTAGTTAGTTCCATAATTACCCTCCTATTTTTAGAAAAATATATCTAAATTTTATTTTAGTCTTGAAACAAGTATTGTGGGGGAACCTACACTAACTGGAATGAGGCCACTATTAGATAAACATAAAGAATCAACAAATTTAATATCATTTCCAACTAATTTAATTGAATTCAACGTTGTTATTATATCTCCAAATAAAAATAAATCATCTACAGCATTGGTCTTTTTCCCACTTTCAACAATGTAATTTTGGGTTGCCTTAAAATAGTATGTATCACTTATATAATCAATGGCTGCTAAAGAAATTTGTTCAATCAGTAAAGCTTTATGTATAGATTCGTATATTTCCTTTGGATTACTTTTTCCATTAGCTATATATGTGTTACTCATACGAGGAGTGGGTCTGTATTTATATGATTCACTGCGAGCATTGCATGTGTTTTTGACTCCTAATTGATAAGACATAACTTCATCTGAGAGATATCCTATCAATTTTCCATTGCTAATTAATGTGGTTGGAGCAGTTTCATTTCCGTTATCGTCATGAGTTAATGAACCATATCTATTGGATAACGTAGGGTCATCTATAAACGTAATCTCTGAATTAGTGATTTTACAATTGTAATGCTTCGTTATTTCGGGAGAATATGCATTGATATTATCTGACTCTAAACTATGACCTATTATTTCATGAAATATGTGTCCTGCAATTCCTGGAGCAAAAATAATTGGTAGCTTGAGAAAACTGGCATTTACAGGTATAGCATTCATCTTTTTATTTATATTTTGGTATGTAATTGTAATAGAAGAGTATAGCTGATTTTTAAATTTTTCTAAATCAATTTCTTTGAAAAATATCATATTTTTACTGTTAATATTAGGTTCGAGTTTCGATTCTATAATTATTTTTGCAGTCAAAAATATCTCATTTTTTTTATTATTAGTGAATCCGTTGACTGTCGATTTCATCTCAGATTTAAGTGTAATTTCCAACGTTATCATTTTATCAGAATTAGTTTTTACTAGATCACTTTGTAAAGCGTTAGTCAATATTTTCGATATTTCTTGAATTAGGTGATGAATCTGAATTTGATTTTCATTCTTTTTTTTAAAGCTTTTTATATGGTTTACATAGTTACTTCTAATTATTTCCAATTCACTGGCATTTTGTAAGATTATATTGACATTATTTTCAGAAAAGTCATTGGAATAAATATAATTGTCGGTATCTTTACTATAACTTCTGATGCCAAAGCCATTATCCAATGAGTGTGAAATATTTAGAGGAATCTCATTTGATATAACAAAATTATATTCATCCATAGATTGTATATAGAGTATTTGAATTATTTCATTATCAAAACTTGTATCTCCTAATTCTGTTTTTATATAACTTAACATAGCAATTTCTCCTTTCGTAAATCTAAAATTGTTTTTTCTAACTAATTTAATCATAATATTTGAAAAAATACGTGTCAAACAAATTAATATTCTAATCGATATGCTAAAAATAATTTGCATTTTTTTCGAAAAAAAGACATATGAATAGATATGAAAAAAATTTCGAATTTTTAATGATTATTACGTAGTGGCGGTGCCATTCAATACGCTAATTTAGAGCCAGTGTAATACGTAAATAGGAAACACTTAATCCGTTGGAGAGAGCCATAATAAAAACTTTAAAACAGCACTTCTTAATAGTAAGATTTATATGATGAATAATAAGATGTTCATCTATATCTTGCGATTAGGAGGTGCTTTTTTATGCGAGATGTAAAGAAAGTTTTGGAACTACGTTTCAAAAATTACAGTCAGCGAAAGATTACATCAGTATTACATTTATCTAGAAATACTGTCAGTAAAATCTTTGAAGCAGCTGACCAAAAGGAATTATTTTGAAATAGTGCATGTCATATGTCAGAAAATGATATTCAAGATGTTCTATTTCCAAAAACAGAAATAGGCTTAGAGCTGCAAAAGCCAGATTATGAGTATATTCATAAAGAATTACTCAAGCCAGGCACAAACTTAAGATTATTATGGGAAGAATATGTAGAACAGTGCAAAAGTTCTCATCATCCTTACTATAAGTACAGCTATTTCTGTGAAATGTATCGTGAATATGTAAAGCGTCATCATTTAACGATGCACATCAACCACAAACCAGGAGATAAACTAATGGTGGACTGGTTTGGGACAACGATGTCCATCTACGATGAATATACCGGGGAGAAAACAAAAGTATATTTATTCGAAGCAACATTACTACTTAATGCAAGCATGCCATACAATGAAAATCAATGACTGGATTGATTGCTATATCAATGCATTTAATTACTTTGATGGTGTTACTTGTCTATTGATTCCTGACAATCTTAAAACAGGAGTTGCTAACCACAAAAAGTATGAAGATTCCATCATAAGCAAAGCATATCTAGAAATGGCTGATTTACTAGAAGTAATGGAAGCTAGATGCAATAAAAAATCTACTATCTTCATTCACGGAAAATCCATGAGAGAAGAGTATTCAACTTTAAATAAAGCAGACAAATAAAAGATATGTGGCAAGAATTTCTCTTGCCGTTTTTATATGGCTCCAATAAACGAAACCATGTATTTATCTATAACGGCTTTCATTACCGTCTGAAGTGGCTCCCGCTAGTGTACATGATGGTACTCAACTAGCGGAATATTCATCTAATACTTCAGTTTATTATTACAATACAAATAAAAACAGTGCATTATTTTTTTAATGAACAAGTATGGATTCATTGTAGCCGCAAAATATCTACAGTGTTTTCTCCAAATTATTTGTACTTCTGAATAGAAATGAAGCGATTTTCGAAAATAATTAGAAATGAAAATGGAGTTATTTGGTAATGTTGACAAAGAAATATACTGTTGATATATTTTTAATGTCAGAAAAAATATTGACAAATGGAGGGATGATAATGAGAAATAAAATGATAGATAATATGAATATTAGGACAGTTAATTCTATTTCATCATTTATGATATTATCTTTTTTCTCTTTTGGAATTAATTTCCAAATTCAGATAACATCTGGTGAGTCTAATTTTTCAATAGATGTAGATATTTCCAATTTAGGTGAAAAAACAGTGGGAAATGTGTTAGATCAATCTAAAGAAATATATTTACGTTTACTTGAAGAAGAAAGTTGTATTACGAGCTTAAGAATGGTTTCCTCAATAGAGAAATATGAAATTGAAATGGTAATAAATTTCTTTAAAAGTCAGTTTGATATAAATTTGTCATCAAATTTGTTTCAAAATAAAGAAATTATAACTAGCAGATTTAAGGTAATTACAAAGCTTTTGAATGACGTTCAAAAACAGATTAAGGATTTGGATATAATAACTCAAGAAGAAATTGAGATTCTAGATAGAAATTGTGTAGGCGAAACATTTGAAAAATTAGATATGTATAATATTCTCAACTTTATTTCTGTTGCGGAAAATAACCCAGATAAAATTGCTGTAAAATTCAAAGAAACATATATAACATATAGAGATTTGGAATATAAAACAAGAAAACTGGCCCAATATATTTACTCTAATTATGGTAAAGGATCACTAATAGGAATAATTTTAGAAAAATCAGTTGAATACTTCATTGCAATATTAGCGATTATACGTTCAGGTAATGCATATGTGCCATTAGATATTGAAACACTTAATCCGGGTCATGGTATTGATCAATATCCTTATAGAAGATTAGATTTTATGATTCAAGATATTAACCCACCATTTTTGATTTCGAGTTCAAATTTTACGCAAGTGTGCAATAGGTATTCTGTGCCAAAAATATATTTAGATAATTTTAACTTCTTTGATTTGTTTACTGACTTTTTACCAAAAATAGAAGATTCAGATATTATATACGGGATATATACTTCTGGATCAACGGGAAAACCAAAGGTTTCAATAATTAAACTAGAATCATTATCAAATTTAATGGCTTCTTTAGATAATTATATCTACTCACTTTATGGTAAAGACTGTATATTAGGATTAAATGCTCCCTTTGGATTTGATGCCTCTGTCCAGCAATTTATTGGATTATTAAAAGGAAATACGATTGATATTATTCCACCAAATGTAAGAATGTCTGGAAAACAATTTGTAGAATATATAAAAAGGAGAAAAATAAATATTCTCGATTGTACTCCTTCACAAATGAAGGTCTTAATGAAATGTCAAATTAATTCTGTTAAAACGTTAAAAGCAGTACTTGTTGGAGGAGAAGATATACCAATATATTTGTGGCAAAAGTTTAAAGAGATAGATTCTATAGATTTCTACAATGTATATGGACCTACAGAATGTACAGTAGATTCAACAATTAAATATATTAATAATTCTGAATCAAAGATTCCTTGTATTGGTAAAACGGTTTATAATTCGAACTTATTTGTTTTGAATGACAATATGAAAAAGGTTCCGGTGGGATGCCAGGGGGATATTTATATATCAGGAAAATGTTTATCGAAAGGATACTTTAATAGAAATAATTTGAACAGTAAAAATTTTATATATATAGAACTCAATCATGAAAAATTCCTCGTATACAAAACTAATGATATCGCATATATAGATGAGTTTGGAGAAATTCATTATGTCTGTAGAAAGGATAAACAAATAAAAATTAGAAGTCATAGAATTGAATTAGGAGAAATAGAAGCAGCAATAAAAATGGTTAATGGTGTAGAAGACGTAGTGGTTACCGTAGATAACGTAAAAAAACCAACTAACATTATTGCGTTAGTTATCAAAGGGGGCGAAATTGAACTTACTAAGGATATTATTTTATCAAGTATTGTAGAAATTTTACCTATGTATATGATACCTAATACAATTCTATTCATTGATGAAATACCTAGAACCGGAAATGGGAAAATTGATTATAATGCGCTGCATGATAAATTTCATGAAGAAAGTAGGGAAATATGTATGAATCCGGAAAGAATTATATTTGAATTAAGAGTTTTGATGAGTAATTTAATTGAGAAAGATTATATTGGAGATAATGATAATTTTATTGAAATGGGAGGGGATAGTTTAAAAATCATGACACTACTGGCAACTGTCTATAATAAATATGATATTGATATTGATTTTATTTTATTCTATGCAAATCCAACATTATCTAATTTATTTAAACTTATTCAGGAGGGATACGATGAAAAAAAGAATTGATTGTATTTTAATTGGATTCCATGATGAAAGAATGCAGGACATGATAGAAAGAGTTAAGCCGTTACATGGGAGTAGTTCTTCATATCTTCACTATTTGGCAAGATCAATTAGTCATAACGGGAGCAGATTAAAATATTCTGAAGCAGTTAATAAAAGTATAGAGATTTCCACTGGATATAAGTGTGATTTGAATATTTATAGAATGCCTAATATGGCATTGCATTATATTAGACAATTTTTACATAAATTTGATTATACTGTAAAATTAGTAAATAATTTTAATGATGGTAAGGAAGATATAAAAGCCCTTTTATGTGAATACGAACCAAGTTGCATAGGAATATCTACCACTTGTCAAGTGGATCCAATACCGATAAGAGAAGTAGTTGATTTTGTGAAACAATATAATAATAAATGTAAGATTGTTATTGGAGGGCCATACATCAATAGTATTAACTTTGAATATAATACAGTTCAGCAAGATTATATTCTCGAAAGAATGGGTGGTGATTTCTATATTCATGAGCGACAAGGACAAAAGGCATTTTATGAAATTTGTCAACAATTAAGAATGAATGAGCAATATCAGGATTTTAGTAAAGTAAATAATATTATTTATAGACAAGGGAAAAATTTTCTTCGAACAAGAAAAGTCCCAGAGAATATAGATTTAAATGAGGATCCAATTAAAGATTTTACGTTTTATGAAAATTTTCCAATGCCATCAGTATATGTTCAAACTGCTCTTAGTTGTCAACTAAAATGTGCATTTTGTCGCTATCCAATACTAAGTGGTACACCGACATATATGAGTATCGAATCATTAGAAAAAAACTTTGATTATTTATACTCATTGGGAGTTAATACACTCATTTTTGTTGATGATTCGTTTAACATTCCTATCGATAGATTTAAAGCAATATTAAAGTTAATGATTCAGAAAAAATACAATTTTTCGTGGTATTCATTTTTTAGAATTTCTCATGCGGACGATGAATGTTATGATTTAATGGAGCAATCAGGATGTAGAGGAGTAATTTTGGGTGTTGAATCTGGGTCTAATACTATCCTAAAAAACATGGACAAACAAGTTACCGCAGAGCAATTAGCTATTGGGATAAAAAAATTGAATGAACATGGGATAATGTCACACGCTTCTTGTATGGTAGGATTTCCTGGTGAAACAGTAGATACATTCAAAAAGACTGTTGAATTATTAAATCAATCGAAGCCAACTTTCTATGATATTCAAATTTGGTACTATGAAAATGAAGTCCCAATTGCAAAAGAGAAAGACTATTATAAGTTGGTGGGATATGGATATAATTGGAAACATAAAGACATGGATTGTCATATGGCTGGAAAATTAGTTTTAGAAGCAATTAGAAGTATTAATGGATCACATTTTATGCCTTCATTATCATTTAATATGTGGTCTTTAGGCTATTATCTCACTCAAGGAGCTACTGTAAAAGAATTTCTTAGTTTTTCAAAGTATTTTAGCCAATTAGTTGGTTACGAACACGAATATGAACAAAATGAAGAGATATTAGATAAATTAATGCATGTTTTTGAAAATAATGAGGCCCTAAAAGATAATCTTTTATCAAGACAAAAAAGTTAATATAAAGAAAGGGAGAATGGGTTAATGAGAAACATTTTATGTGTAGTTGGAATTTATGATTATTTTGATTACGTTCTTCTCAAAAAAATTTCTGTATTTTCAAAACAGAATTATACAAAAGTGTTTATTTACAGTAAATTAGATGATAGAAGTAATTTTCCGTTTGATTTATTAGATGATTTTGAATTTTTTCCAGACTATTTAGATATGTTAAAATATAAAGCGGATATTCTTTTGCTTGATCAAAAGTTTAGAAAAAAAGATATTGATAATTCAAAGGCAATAGATAAAAATATCGAACGATTAAAGATAATGATGGATAAGGTGAAAAATAATATTAATAATATTTTTTACTTAAATTCTAATCGAGTGAAATATATTCCATATGCCGAGAATGTTTTTTTGAATACAATTTCTAATTACGATATAAACGCATATAAAATTGTAAGATACCCATATTTATTGATTCAAAATCACATTTCGCTAAATAATGATTATGTGCAGTCTCTAATAAATTCTACCTCAAAGATTATACAATGGATTAATTCAAGATATAAAGAGTATATTAAAGGAAATGGAATTAGAGTATCAATATTGGAAGAAAAGGAGTTTGAAATATTATCCCCACAAGACATTATTGATTATTTGGCTAAATCTTATGATGATTTTTCGGTTTCCACAATAAATTTAGGTTCAAAGAAAAAAGTGTCACTAAATGCTATTTTTCAAAAAATATTTGATTTATCTGAATTTACTATGTTTCAAATTGTTAGTGATTATAATCTACTTAATGAAGTTGATAAGTTGCTTACTGGTTTACTGTATGATGAGTATCCTGAATTATTTAGTGATGATTCATTTGAGAAAATAAAAAGTGACCAAAAAATATTTTTAGCACCTCGAAAATTAGAACAGAATCCTCGTATAAATATGGAATTGCCAATTATTTACCCATTACAATTTACAGAAAAAGTTTCTAAATCATCTCTAAGTGGTAAAGAAATCAAATATTATACAATTGGAAAAGGTACTCCTCTTGTGATTGTTAATGCTTATAGTATTGGAACAGAAATGTGGTCACGAGTAATTCATTCTTTATCGAAATATTTTTATGTTGTTATTTGGAAAGTTAAGGGATTATATGATAAAGATAGGGTAAATTCTAATAAGTATATATATGATTTAGAAGAACAAGTAGATGATATATGTCAAATTGTAGAAACAGAAAAGTTCAGCAAATTTCATTTGGTTTCATGGTGTTCAGGGGCTAAAAGTTCTATATATTGTTATGAAAAATTATATGAGAAAATATTGTCATATACAATTATTGCAGGAGAATATGCTCCATACAAGAATAGTGAAAAAGATCATTCGAAGTTTAGGAAAAATATTCAGCTTATTGCTCAAATGGTCGATGAAAATGAAAAAATGTTAAAGTTTTATCAAAAAACTATAAATAATGGAATGTTTAATCATCCGATTGCAGGTGATAATATAAAAACAGTTGATTTCATCTTTGAAATTATTCCTACAGAATTTAAAGAAAATGTTGTTGGAGCATTCGATACAGATGAAGGAATGATAAATTTTTTAAATATGTGTAGAGATTACTATTTATATGATCCAACTGAAATAATTGAGAGTATTGATATTCCAATTTTATATATTTCTTGTGAATGTGATCATGTTGCACCATCTGCACAATCTCTGTGGGCCGATTCTCATTCAAAGAATTCATGCTTAGTCAATCTGAAAGCAGCGTCTCATTATGCTGTATTAGAACGATTTAAAGATGTTTTACAAGCAATTCAATATTTTTACTATATAGGATTCGAATTCGATGGTTCTTTACTAATAGATTACGATTAGAGGTGTAGAGTAGTGAAAAAAAATAAGTATATAAAATTATTAAGATTTAGTTTGCAATATTTAAATAGATATAAAATTTCGGTATTTTTCTCAATTATATTTCATTTGCTATTTAGAATATGTGAACTATATATTCCAATATTATTGCAACGTTTTATAGATAGCGTTGTTATTAACAATGATTTTTCTCAAATTCGTCCAATAATCCTATCAGCATTATTAGCTTTTACTGCATCAGTAGCATTTTATGTCTTCTCTAAAAAATTAGAATTATACTATGTTGAATTATCAACAAGAGATGTCCAATGGGAGGTGTTTAGTAAGACAAGAAAATTAGGGCTTGAATATTATGAAAAAACTTCTAATGGAGAGTTAATATCGTTATTATCAAACAATGTAATTTCTATGTATTTCTTTTATCAGAATACAATTCCGAAGTTTATTGAATTAGCTATTGTCGCTATTGTTTTAGTACCAATTTTACTTTTTAGTACTTCAATTCTGATGGTTGCTTTTATCTGTATCAGTTACATTCTCGTTATTTGGATTAATTTTTATGTAGAATCAAAAGTGCATCATATAGGTCAAAGTCAGGCGAAATCGGAAATGGATTTCAATAAAAATTCTTTTGAATGTGTAGAAGGAATAGAGATTATAAAAGCATACGATGCCTATCAATGGAATCTGAATCGACTTTTGAATGCCTTTAAGGAATATAAAAATTCTGTTTTAAGACTATTATATATTAGTAACATGAAATCGTTTGTTGCTACAGTACTTAAAATTGTAGGGTTGTTGTTATTGCTATATTCTAGTGTTATACAAATATCAGAAACTTCTTCAAAAATTGGTATATTAGTATCTAATCTTCTATATGTTACATTAGCATTTGAAAATCTTGAAGCTTTAGATAGCTGTATCATTTCGCTTAATGAGAGTATTTTTAATATAGAAAAGGTTTATGATTTTTGCAACATTGAAATAAAAGGAAAGAAGCAACTTACATCAACTAGAAATAGTAAATCGAAAAAGTTATCGATTGAGGTAAAAAATTTATCGTTTAGATTTGATTCATCTGAGGAAGATGTTATTCACAATTTGAACGTTAATATTTTAAAGGGAGAAAAAATTGCCGTAGTAGGAGAAAGCGGATCAGGTAAAAGTACACTTTTAAAATTATTGGCTAATTGTTACGAAAATTATACTGGGGAAATTTACATTCAAGGAGAAAATATTAGATTTGTTTCTGATGAAGTAATACGAGATAAATTGACAGTAGTTCCTCAAGAACCATATATCTTCTCATCAAATTTAGTAGAAAATATCTTATTAAATGATGATATTAAAAGCAATAAAGATGATATTAAAGATGTTATGAAAATAGCTTGTATTGATAAAGAAAGACTGGCATCAATAGAAGAAATCACTAATCGCGGAGAAAACCTTTCTGGCGGAGAAAAACAGCGCATAGGAATAGCTAGAGGATTAGTGAGAAAGAGTTCAATTTATTTGTTTGATGAAGTAACTTCCCATTTGGATTATTTGACAGAGAAGAAGATTATTATGAACCTTTTATCAATGCCAGAAACAATGGTTTTTGTAACTCATAGAACAAAAATATTGGAACAGATGGATAGAATATTAGTTATAGAAAAGGGGAGCTTAGTTGAGAGTGGTTCATATTATCACTTAATGAATGAGAATGGAAGACTTAAGAAAATGATTAAAGAGGGTGTGGTGAGTGAGGATTATGAAAAAAATGATTAAAGAATTTTCTTGGTTGATTAGAAAGTTTACTCTTTCAAGAGCATTATCACATTTATCTTGGATTGCAGCTCTAGTTTCTATCACAAATATTTTGATTTTTCTTTTTCAGAAAAGGATGTTGGATGCGTTAATGCAACAGGATTTCATTAAAACATATATATATGTTGCATTATATCTTATTGGATTGCTTTTTTTCAAGCTTATTGCTTGGCTTTTATCATATTATAAGACGAAAAAAATAAAATTAGATTTAAGAGCCAAAATAGCTACCTATCTCATTGATTGTTATTATAAGACTGTTAAAAAGACTGATATAGATAAAGAAAAAACACTATATGTAGATTTGCTAACACATTATAGTCAAATTATTTCCTTGAACTTTTCAGAGATAGTATCAGATATAGAGTATTTCTTTATATGCTTAATGATTTCTATTGTTATTTTCTATATTAATTTTCAGTTATTAGTACTATTAATATTTTCTTGTTTACTATATTTTGTAGTAGGAAATATTTTTAGTAAAATCTATTGGTGTCATTTTCGTGACTACATGAAAAAAACAAACAAGCTACATGCTGTATTAGAAGAATTTATAAGTGCTACAGAAGAGATTTTATTATATGGTAAACAAAAATGGGAAAAGAGCAAATACAATCATCATTTTGGTATATACTTTAATGCAGCAAAAAAAATTAATCGCTATGGCAATTTGCAATATGCAATGACAAACTTATTAATGTATTTACTAATGTTGATTACAATCATTTATTGTGGAAATTTATGTATTAATGGATCTATGGCAATAAGTACATTCGTAATATTGTACCAGTTGTGTAAGCAATTAATTAGTTTATCAAATGCGTTATTTCTAAGTTTAATTGACTTTTCAAAAGTCGGTGTACAAATATCTAAGATTCATGAATTAGATATTACACATATGGAAGAAAAAATAACTTTTTTCGAAAATGGTAGTATTGAAACAATTGAGATAAAAGATGGAAGTTTTTGTTATGAAGAAAATTGCGAAAATACTTTATCTAATATCAACTTAATGTTAGGTGTAAATGAAAAGATTGGAATTATAGGTAAAAGCGGATGCGGTAAATCAACATTAATCAAAATTTTATATGGAGGACTTCATTTAACCAAAGGAAAACTTCTTGTGAATGATACGGCTATGGATGAACACAAGTTTGAAATCTATAAACCTCAAATCCATTTATGTTCACAAGATCCATACATTTTTTGTGACACCGTTATTAATAACATATTATTAGGTAGAGATATACCTTTAGATAGAGTTAAAGAAGTATGTGAGGCAGTTGAAATTAGAGAATTTATTGAAAAATTACCCAATGGATTTGATGAGCAAATAAGTGATAGAGGTACAAATATCTCTGGTGGACAAAAACAAAGAATATGCTTAGCTAGAGCCTTATTAGGAAGCTTTGATGTTCTAATATTAGATGAATCTACTTCAGCTTTAGATGTTATTACTGAAAAAAAGATAATGAAATACATTGATTGCTTAACTAACTGCGGAAAATTGGTAATTGTGGTTGCACATAGATTGGAAATTATTCGTAATGCTAATAAGATTTTTTATATTGCGAATGGAAAATCTAATCTAATCAGAGAGTATAGTATTTTAGAAGAGAGGATTCTAAATGATGGAGAAGGATAATATGGAATCAATTATTAATGAAGTTAAATGTTATTTGTTAGAGAATATTATTATGAGTGTATCTGATATAGATGAAAATATGCCACTTATTGAGAGCGGACTTATTGATTCAATCAGTATTGTAAAAGTACTAATATTTTTAGAAAATAATTTTTGTTTTGAATTAACTGAAGAAGATTTAAATCCAAACAATTATGAAACATTGAAAAATATTTGTACACTAGTATATAAAAAGGTATATCAATAAGGAAGTGAGGATAATAATGGAAAATCATAAGAAAAAAGTGTTACTATTAAGTGTTTTAGCTGAAAAAAATGCAATTTTAGCAGAAGAATTAGGTATATGTTCTATCGCTGCATATTTAGAAAGTAAAGGATACGAGGTAATTTTAGAAAATTCAACAAGAAATTATGTTGACTTCAAGAAAATTATTTCTGAAAGTCCTGACTTAATAGGATTTCCAATGTACTCGACGACAGAGGAAGTAGTTGTAAATGTATGTAGAACAATTAAACGTAGTTTACCAAACGTAATTTGTGTCTTAGGGGGATATTGGCCAACACTTTATCCAAAGAAATTATTAGAAAAATATCCAGAATTTGATTATGTAATTATGGGTGAAGGAGAGATTGTATTCTATAATTTGTTGAAGGCTATTGAAAAAAATAAATCTTTAGAATCAGTAAAAGGTATTGCATATAGAAATGATAGTAAGATTATTGTCAATGAAAGGGAGGATCCTATCTGCAATTTGGACGATTTACCTTTTCCTAGGCGTGACTTATTAGTGAAAAATCGATTGAAATATGCATATATTTCTACAAGTAGAGGGTGCTTAGGCAACTGCAGTTTTTGCTGGCATGGAAGTTTTTGGGATCCTAATCACAAAATTCGTTGGAGAGGCAGAAGTCCTGAAAATATTATAGAAGAGATTGAAATATTAATTGATAAATATCATGTAAATAGATTTTGGTTTATTGATGATAGTTTCGAAGATTTCTCGAACAATCCAAATAGGATTTGGGAGATTGCTCAATTGATTGTGGATAAGAAAATTAACATTTCTTATGAAACATATTTTAGGGCAGAAGTATATAAAAAGTTTACTGATGAGAAAATGGAATTGCTTAAAAAGTCTGGATTAGTGGGGATTATTTTTGGTATCGAATCAGGAAACGACGATGATCTAAAGCTATATAATAAGATTGCATCAGCTGAAGATAATTTGAAAGCAGTTGAATATTTTAGAAAGCATGATATTGCTGTAGATATTGGTTTTATTAATTTTAATCCATATTCAACCTTCAAAAAATTAAGACAGAATATAGATTATTTGGAAAAGACATATTTTGCTTCTGTTTTATACTATTTAGTAGAAAGGTGTGGAATTACAGAGTTTTCACCAATTTATTATAAAGCAAAAAATGATCAATTACTTATTGAAGAAGGCGATGGATGTTATTCTTACCATTATGTTATTTCAGATATTGGTAAAATGTCAGACTACTTGTATTATAAGTTTCATGCTAATGAAAATTCAAAAGAGTACTTTTATTCTAAAAAAATCGCTAACGTTATTAGGGAAGAATTTAAACTTCTTAATTACATAAAGAGAAATTTTGGAAAAGAAAATGAAAAAGCTAATCAACTTGTTACTGATTTTGAAAGAGTGGCATGGAAAATATTAAAAGATGTTAACAGTAATAATGCAGAATGGTTTAGAGAATTACTGGAAAGCGTGGAAAATGGATGGAATAAAGAAGAAGCAGAGAAAATTACGGAGAAATATCTAAATTTAGCATATTTAAAAGGCATAAGTGATGAACTTGAAAAACACAGACTTAGCTTATATATTCATTTAGATAGGATTGGTATATCTGCAAGTGAATACATTAATTTTGGAGTAACATCATGATACTACATTTTGATATAGTAGTAAATTCGATAGAGAAATCTAAAAAATTTTATACAAAATATTTTGGATTTTCTGAAATAGATTCAGGTTTTATTGAGGGTCATTGTTCAAAATTTATTTCAAACAATAAATATGAGAGATTTGAATTGTGTGTGCTTAAACATTCTGAGATTGGCACAAACTTGGAGTTGATTGAATATGAATCATCTTACAAGAATTTATCAATATGTCCAGGCATTACACTTGCATTATTATCAAATAATTTAAATAAGGATGTTAAAAGGATTGCATTATTGGGATTAAACCCAGCTAGTGAAATTTATCATATTACTACTCAAAAAGGAACTTATAATATTATTTTTTATAAAGATCCAGATGGGTACTTAATAGAAATGTTAGAAATTGCGTAAGCAGAATGGAGGAAAATATTATGTGTGAACAAAAAATTAGATGTTGGTGGGCTAGAGATCGTGGAAAAGAACTTGAGGAGTATCATGATAATGAATGGGGAGTACCAGTATATGACGATCATATGTTATTTGAAATGTTGGTTTTGGAGTCTTTTACTGCAGGACTATCCTGGCTTATTATCTTGAAAAAAAGAGACGCATTTAGAGAGGCTTTTGATAATTTTGATGCAGAAAAAATTTCACAATATACAGAGGCAAAGGTTGAGAAATTGTTGGAGAATAAAGGAATCGTAAGAAGTAGAGCCAAGATTAAAGCAACCATTTCTAATTCAAAAGTATTTATGGATATTCAAAAAGAATTTGGATCTTTTTCAAATTATTTGTGGGGATATACAGACAATAAAGTATTATATACAGACACGGATTATATCCCTACACATACAGAATTGTCTGACCGTATTGCTGCTGATTTAAAAAGAAGAGGAATAAAATTTTTTGGTACAGTAACAGTTTATTCATATTTACAAGCAGTAGGAGTAGTAAATTGTCATGAGTCATACTGTTTCAAATATCGAAAATAGGTAAGGAGGGGATATAAAATGAATCCAATTACCAATATTAATTTTAAAGATGAGTCTTTTAGAATGTTTCTTATAGATGAATTAGCAGAAACTTTTGGAAATAAAGTGGATGGAAATGAAATTATTAGATTGACGCTTGGCAACTCAGAATTACCTTTGAATCAAAAAATTATTGAAAAAATGATTAAAGCATTACAAGATCATGATTTTAGAAGACAGGTTTATCCAGTTGGCTTACCAGAACTGAGAGAAAAGATATCTGAGTATTATAAAGAGGTAAATCATGTAAATATCAATCCCAAAAATATTATTGTATCCAGCGGTACAAGCATGATTTTTAGAAATTTATTTCAACTATTTTCAAATGAAAATACGAATGTATTGCTCCCTTTTCCATATTACTCGGTATATCATTTCTCTGCACTTTTATCAAAAACAAAGATAAATTTCTATCAAGTAACCGAAAATGGTCTTGATATAAAATCATTTACGGAAAATTATGATGAGAAGACTAGTATTGTTTTAATTAATTCACCTGGTAATCCATATGGCAATATTTTATCAAGAAAAGAATTAGAAGAAATCATTAGAATTGTTGATGGAAAAGCACTGATTATATTTGATGAAATATACTCGAATGTTTGGTTTGATGAAAGACCAGTATCTTTAATTGAATATGTGAATAAATACAATAACATCATTATTACCAATTCTTTTTCAAAAGGGTTTAGGATGTATAGTAGACGTATAGGGTATTGTGTTGTCCCAAATAAAATTGTGGAACCATTAACGGTAATTCAACAACATACTCATTTAACTAGCGATCCAGTTAGTCAAGCTGGTGCCATAGCAGCTTTGGAAAATAAAGAGGATGTAGAAGAACTACGTACACTATATATGAGTAGGAGAGATTATATTGAAAATAAGATGAAAAAATGTCCGAATATAAGGGTAATTCATTCCTTTGGAGGATTTTATATTACTATCAATTGCAGAGCTTTTATGATATTAAGGTCAATCAATAGTTCGATAGATCTTTGTGAAGATATATTGAAGGTTGTAAAAGTAGCTGTTGTTCCGGGTTCAGATTTTGGAGTCCCAGATTGTATTCGCATTTCTTTTACTTGTGATCGATTTAACGAAGGAGTTGATCGATTGGTTGAATATTTTGGAGGAATTGCCTGTGATTAATGGGAAAAATATTAAACTGTCATCGTTATTAGTTCCTGAAGTGTTTTCAAATTGTAATCAATATTTACATGATATTGCAATTATAGATGGTGATATTCAAATTTCGTATGAGGAGCTCAAGGACCTTATTTTTAAAATGACAATGTTCTTGAAAGAAAACAGGATTGTTGGAGGAGATAAGGTAGTTGTTATTGGCGATAATTCCGCAATGACAATTATTCTTGCTCTAGGAATTTTTTCTATTGGTGCAATCTATGTTCCTGTGGATTCTACTTATCCAATTAATAGAATTAGAACAATCATAAAGGATAGTGATGCAAAAATAGTCATAAGGAGTACTCGATATCAAGATTTATTTCCAAATGCGATTGATATTGATATAAATATGTTAAATGAATACGAAAATAGTATCCAAAATGAAAATATTTTTGATGAATTTGGCATAGCATACATAATGTATACATCAGGTTCAACAGGTAATCCTAAAGGTGTTATGATCAATCATAGATCGCTTTATAATATGTTATATTGGGTAAAGGAACAATATTCTTTTTCTCATGATGATATTTTTGGATTTAAGACATCTATTAGTTTTACTGATTCTATTTGTGAGATGTTTTTACCATTAATATGTGGAGGAAAAATTGTTACAGGGAAGAAGTGCATTTCCCTTAATCCCTCTGCAATGGTTGATTGGTTGAACAAATACTCAATTACATTTATTCAGCTAGTCCCATCTGTAATGAAGAATTTACTTAGATACGTAGATAGTAAAAATCTTAACTGCAAATCTATTACGTTAAAATGGGTCTTTAATGGTGGTGAATACTTATCTTTGAATTTGGCAAAACAATGGAATAAACATTTCGATGCTTGTATTGCTAATATTTATGGTATGACTGAGTCTACGTTATATGTCTCATATTACAATGTTCCTAAATTTCTTAATAGTAAAGTAGATATTCCTATTGGTTACCCTATTAATAATATGTCTGTTGAAATAATAGATGGAGATAAATTTTGTGGCATTAAAGAAAAAGGAGAAATATGTGTATCCGGAATCGGAATTGCGCAAGGGTATTGGAATAATGATGTTCAAACGAAAAAACACTTTAGGAAAATTAACGACAAGATGTATTATTTCACAGGAGATATTGGTTATTTTGATGAAGATAATTTGTTATATTATTGTGGAAGAAGTGATAATCAAGTTAAAATAAATGGAATGCGTGTAGAATTATCAGAGATTGAAAAATTGATTCAGAATACATTTAATATTGAAAATGCAACGGTGATTTGTATTCAAACTGCGAAAAAGGAGAATAGAATTATTTGTTTTGTTAGCAATTTGAAGTTATCTGTTGATAAAATGAAAGAAGAACTAAAAAATCATATTCCTAAAAGTTGGATACCCAAAGAAATTATTAAACTGGATAATTTCCCAATTAATATAAATAGTAAAATTGATCGTCAGAGATTAGAGGTAGAGTATATAAAGTCCAAAATGACTGCTAACAGAAGAAATTTTGAGATTACTGACAAAACTCAATATGAAGTAATTAGAACTATTGAGTCTATCTTAGAAACAAATATTGAAAATTTAGATGATACTTTGGAGACATTGGGAGGACATTCGTTAATATTTGCTAGAATTACTATTGAATTAGAGTTATTAGGGATTATTATTCCTATTGAGAAAATTGGCCCAAATACTACAATTGCCGAAATCTTAGAGGTAATAGGTTGTGATTGATTGTTTATATAAATATAACGTATATCCCGATTTTTACTTTTTAGATTGTTTTTTTAGTCATGTATTTGCAATATGTTTTACAGAAAAGAAAAGTATAATTCCTATTTTAACTAACTATATATTTGAATTTCATTGTTCGGATAATGAATTGATTCAAGAAATATATGAAGTTAATCCAATATACGAAGTTTTGTCTTCTGTTGGATTTACATTGATTTTTGCAGAAAGCTCAGATGATTTTATTCGATGCTTAGATCATGAACTTGAACAAAATGTCCCATGTATTGTTTTTATCGATTGCTTTTATGAATCTCAAAGAAAAGAGTTTTTTCGTAAAGAACATTTTGATCATAATATTCTAGTTATAGGTAAAAATGAGGAGGAGTATATTATTATAGAGCATAATAATGTCTTATCGCTTAACTATAGTTATCATAGAATGTCAAAATTAGAATTACTCAATTGTTGTAAAGGATATCAAAAAAATTATTTTTATAAAAATTCACCAGTTTTTATTGGGTTTAAAACGATTAAAGAAAAAGAGGTAATTAAAGAAGAAAAGCTGATATATAAATATCTAAAAGATAACCAGAGCTATATTTCAAATAATTTGTTATTGTTTATTGAGGTAATACATAAAATTATATGTGATTGTAATAATGAGGGGATAATCAGTTTTACTACTGAACACATTTCAAAAATATTAAACTATTTACAATATTTGAAACTTTTTATTGATAAAACTGAATATCGTGAAAAGCTCTTCATATCAGAGTTTATTGATGCATTCCTACTGTGTAGGCTTATAATACTTCAAAAAGAAACGATTGGCATTTTATCTAGTAATAGGGTTACAATCTTATCAAAAAAGCTTTATAAATTAAAATCAATTTTAGGAGAAAAATATGGATGCAAAAAATAACAGTAGTTGGATCTATGAACTAAAGCAAGAGCCTATATATATAAATGCATTTCTATATGTTGATAAGCGGATTTATCGACGGGAGGAAATATTCAATATTACTTCTCCAAAATATGTCTTTTCTAATATTGAAAATATTTATGCGAATAAAACATCAGCTTTTTTGTGTGATCTTAGCCGAATTTCAGATGAAAATATCCATATGTTGGCTGCGAAAATTATTTCATCTAAAAAATGTCAGGCTGTTCTTGATATAGTCATGGCAGGATTATCTAAGGTTTATTTGAATGGTAAACTTGAGTTTGGTTCATGTAAAAGAGATAAACGTGAATATGGAAAAATAGAATTGCTAGAGGGAGAAAATATTATAATTGTTGAATATAAAGGCGTTAATCACGAAGAATGGTTTAGACCAACGATGTATATTCAATTATATCCCAAAGAGTATTTCAAAGAATCTAATGACTTTTTGAGCTTAGATTTTCTATTAGAAGACAAGAGTAGATATTATTATTGGTTTGATAATCTCAAGCAATTTCTTTATGTTATGTTTATATACAAAGGTAAGAAAACTAGCAAGAATTTTACAGTTAGAAATAAATGGAGTAATCATTCATATAGCGAGAAAATAGTGTTAGATAGACCTCTGAAATTTGATTTTAGCCTAGAAAGAGATATCCCTTTATGGCTTGAATTAACCGTGGATGGAGAGAGTGATATTATTTATTCATTTATACCACAGGAGTTTATAGATCAGATTAGTAGTTTAAAACACATTGGCTTTAAATCAGATATTGATAGACAAGAAATACTTGGTAGACTAAATTATTTTAACGACCCTATTATCTACAATACAAGTAAATATAATGTGTTTCATGAATTATATCATTTTTGGAAGTATGAAAAGTTATTTGTACAAGATTCAGGTATATATTACTATTTTTCAAAAATAGATTATTCTTATCGATACTATAGGTTGTCCTTCCCAAAAAATTATGATAAGCGAAGAGAGTACCCTATCATTATTTGTTGTGGTGTTTCTGAATATGATTTTCTTAACAATGAAGTTGATTTATCTCAAAATAATAATTATTTGGTTTTAGATATTGCTGGCAGAGGAATTATGGGCGGAGGTTTCGTTAGTCTTCCAACGTATTTTGAAGTAATTCAAATGATTTGTTGTGAATATAAAGTGAACAAAAATAGAATTTTTATTTTAGGAAAAAGTAATGGCGGATATGCAACATGGAATATTTTGGGAAGAATACCATATATTTTCGCAGGAGCATTACCTATATCTGGTGAACCAAACTATAGAAATGTTGAAAATTATCAATTGACAAAGATACTTAATTTTATATCAAATGATGACAATTGCTATTATAATAATGACAAAATAAAAGAATTTGAAAAGCAAAATAATTATTTTTCATATTCCCTAAATGGATTACTACATCATAGTATAGCAGATTACAGAAACTATAAGTTACTAAAATTTTTTGATTCTGTACCAGATTTAAATTTGTTTCCTAAATTTCTAGAGTTTAGGATGATTGATAATAGGTTTAATCAGTATTATTGGATTAAATTACATAATATTTCTTTTGGACATATTTTTGCACATGTTAAAGTAGAGATAATAGGATTAGATCGAATAATGATAGATATAACAAATTCTGATGGAATTTGCATTAATATTCCGCCTTATGTAAAAAAGGAATATTTTGAAATAATAATCAATGGTCAAAGAATATGTTTTAATGATTATACTAATTCAACTCTTCAATTATTTTTAGATAAGGGTCAATGGATACATACATTGGATGAAGAAATTAAAGATGAATTGTTTGATTATAGTAAAGGAATTGGAATTTATGATGTGTATTTGGATAATCTTACTGTAATCATTCCAAATAATGAATATAAAAATATAATTAAAATTGCCCAAAATTTTTGCCGACCAATGTCTCAAGGATTTTATTCAAAAATAAATGTGAATTATCCTTTAAAAGTGACTAATGGATTAGAATTAATTGATCGAAATTTAGTAGTATTTTCAAAAAATATATATTCAGAGAAATATTTGAAAAGAGCGGGAAAGGTACTATGCTTTGACTATGGGTTTGAATACAAAGGAAAGAAGTATGAAGGAGATTATTGCATTTTACAGATTTTAAATAATATTTCATATCCAGGTAAAGTGATATTACAAGTTTATGCAAACAATGAAAAGAAATATAGAGAAAACATTTTCTCTAGAGCAGTGTTGCTTCCATTCATGAATCAAAATACAGGCATAACAAATTCGAATGTAATTATATTGTTTGGAAGAACGTATTACTATATTTTTGAGAATAATGGAGAATTGAGGAGCTAGTATGGATAAAGAGAAAATTAAGTTAGAATTAAAAGAGATATTGAAAAATGACTTAGAAATAGTAGTATCAGATGACGAGTTTGATATGGATTTAGTTTCTGTTGGAGTAAATTCTTTAACATTTGTAAAACTTTTAGTGTGTCTTGAATCATATTTTGATATTTCGTTTTATATTGATTATATTACAATATCAAGATTGTATAACTTGAATCAAATAGTGGAACATGTTAATGAATTAATATGTGAGAGAGAGGTTGGAAAAGATGATGTATATACAAGAAGTGATGAAATGTATTTGTAAACCTCTAAGTTTAAAATATAAACAAGCCTATGAAAACGCAAAAAAAATGTGTGAGTATGACTTGTTTTCTGAAGTAACAAATCAAGAAATATTTTTGGAAAAATATCCAGGTGTAGTGATGAGTTTATTTGTAACTTGTGGATGCCCGCATAAAGTTAATAATTTCAATTTCTGTGGTTGCTCTATGTGTGATTATCAATCGCTCACATTGGAATTAGAAGCAAAAATGCTTGCTTTAAAAGAAAGAAATATAGATTTATATCACCAAGCAATTTTTAAGCAAATATCAAGTAATAGAGGAGAAAACGCAATACCATATTTAGTCGAATCATTATCACCTTTAGATGCATTCAATTCATTTGAGTTAGATGATGATGGTTTTGCAGAACTTTATAGGGCAAATAAATTTTTTAAGTTTAATCCATATATAATTAACTTAGAAACTAGGGCAACAAGTATTAATGAAAGAAGACTAAAAATTCTCTCAGAAACAATTTCAAAAAGACAAAGGATTTCAATTGAAATTGGTTGTGAGGTATCAAATGAATGGATAAGAAATCATTGGATAAATAAAGGAGTATCAAATGAACAGATTATTAACGCTGTCAATTTGATACATAAATACAATTTTCGTGCAACAGGAAATGCTTTGCTTGGAATTCCCGGTTTTACTGAACATCAATCAATTCAGCAAGTTATAAAAACAGTCCTATGGTTAGATGAAATTGAATTTGATGAAATAATTATTTTACCACTTAATAGAAAAGAAATCACTTTGCAAGGATATATATATAAAGAATTTTCGAAGGATCCTGAATTAGAAAGAATAGGTTTAGTTAATGGTGAACATACAACAATTCCATGGTTTTTTTCCTTGATAGAGGCATTAAGGATTATAAATAAACTTAGACCTAATATCTGGAAAAAAATAATTCTCGCACAAATGAGAAGCGACTTAAACCCAGTGATAAATGAGGCAATTTACAATTCAAAAAAAGATTGTTCATGTAATTCTGAATATATTCGCATTTTAGAAAAGTTAAACAATAAGAAGAGCGGAGTTACTATACAACAAGTTTTAGATGAAGTGGACAATATATTATGTAACAAATGTATGGACAAATATAGAGAATTGATATCTAAACAAAATGCTATTTTCGATGAAAAAGAAACTATGTTGCTATTATCAAGAAAAATAAATGAGAAAATGTTTTCAAATAATAATGAATATTATAATCAAATATTTGAGAAAGAGTTGTTAGGCTATGAATATTAAAAATAACTATATACTCTTTAGTGGTGGTTTAGGACTCACAATAAATATAGCATATGTAAAATGTCATTATTATCAAAATATTGAATTTAAAAGAATCATCGATTATTTTTCAAAAAATATATATGAAAGATATAATATTGATATTCTTTCAGAGATTCAAACAGGTATCATTTCAAAAAAAAATCGAATGATTTTACATTTTGTTGTGGAATATGCTTATTATAATTTGGCAATAAAGCAGTTTGGTTATCCTTGTTTAGTAATAGGGGTAAGTATGGGAGAAATTGTCCATTATGCATTTAATGTTCCTTCTGCATTGTGGAGCATTATTGAACTTATATATACAATTGCTAAAGAAGACTATGAGTATAATCTCTATATTGTTATTGCAGATCCATCACTATTGGAAAATGAAGATTATGCTATTAAATTTTCTGATAATCATTATATCTATGCATTAGAGAAAACTCTTTCAAATCAATATGGCATTTATGATGATAAAATGATTTTTCCATTATATTTACCTCCTTTTCATACAAAATATATTGAAAAAATATTATTTGGTAATATCAAAATAAATTTTCGTGTAAAAGAATCAAAGTTCTCAGTTCCAATTTATTCATGTGCATATTCAAAAATCATTTTTGAAAATACAAATAAGTATGTTTGGGATGTTGTTCGTAATAGGATTGATTTTAGTAAAGATTTTTTTGCTAACAATGACAAGATTGTTATAGATGTGACTCCTAATAAAGATTACCAATCTGTTTTAGTAAAGTGCAAAAAATATTATTCGTTTTATGAGAAAATGTAAGCAGATGTCAAAATTGTTTATATTGGATATTGATGATTATCTTGAATGTATACCGTCAAATGAAATATTAAGCCTAATTTCACAGAATAAAAAGAATCGGATTGCACAATATAAAAACAAATATAATATTAATCAATGCATTTATGCAGATTTATTACTTATTTTTGTATTAATGGAATATTACAATAAATCTTTATCTGCAGAGTTAATTGAAACAGATGTATATGGAAAACCATATTTACGAAATCATAGTCTTGAATTTAATCTGTCCCATTCAGGAGGAAAAATTATTTGTGGAATAAGTAATGAGAATATAGGAGTAGATATAGAAAAGATTACACTTAAGAAACATGAAATATTTATACCCGCTTTTTTCTCAGAAAAAGATATCAAATATATATTTGAGGATGATGATAAAATGGTAAATCGCTTTTATAAAATTTGGGTTAAATATGAGTCGTATTCAAAAATGGTAGGGAAGGGAATACCATATCTTTATCAAAATAATAATAAAGAAAGCTTGGATGAAGCAAATTTCTATTTACACGTTTTATGTGAAGATTACATTGTAGGCATATATTGTATAGAACAAATTAGTGATATTGTTCATGTTTCAATGGAAAGAATAAATACATTTTTTGAAAGGAAATTACATTATGAGACAAGTATTAAGTAGTAAGATACATCGTGCAGTTGTTACTGAAACAAATTTAAATTATGTAGGGAGTATAACAATAGATGCTGAACTGCTGAAAGCAGCAAATATTATTGAATATGAGAAAGTGCTTGTAGTTAATATTAATACTGGAGCCAGAGTAGAAACTTACTGTATTGAGGGAAAATCAAATAGCGGAGATATTTGTTTGAATGGAGGTGCGGCAAGAATGTTTCTTCCAGGAGACAAAGTGGTTATTATGTCATTTAGATTAGTCCCGGATAACGATTATTGTGATAACCCAACAATTATTTTAGTTGGTGAAAATAATCAAATAATCAATATAGATAGTAAAGAGAAATCAAAACAAATTTATGAAACCATTTAGCAAATATTAATTTTAAATTGGAGGAAATTATATAAATGAAGACAAATAAAAAAATGAGACACATTATTTTCCCTTTAATTGCATTAGTGGCAATTTTATGTATTTCTTTAATTTGGAAAAAAGTTTCAGAAGATCATGGTTATAAGAATATTGAATTAACAATAAAAGTTGAAGAAGAAGTTATTTTTTCTGAAACAGTACAAACTAATGAAGGAAACTTAGCCAACCTTTTGAAAGAATTAGAAGAAAAAAATATTATTCAAATCGAGTATAGTAATTCCGTTTATGGCATGTATATTCAAGGATTAGGGAACACAGATAACATTTATTTTGAAGAACCGAAACAATCAAAATATTGGACATATGATTCGCCAAACAATGCTCAATGCTCTAAAAATGGATTTTGTGATGCCGCAGATAGTTTATTGATAAATGATGGAGATAGCTTTGTTTTTTCTTTAGCTAACATAGAATAATGACTGCATGTAAAGATATTGTGTTAATCTCTATGCTTTCAAGTATTCTGATTATTTCAAAGGAAATATTGGCATTTTTGCCAAATATTGAGCTAGTAACTTTTCTTATAATTATATATACATTAATATGGGGAGTGAGAAAGACTGTTTTTATTTCTGTTATTTTTACTCTTTTACAAATTGTTCTTTACGGTTTTGGATTATGGATATTATTGTATTTTCTCGCGTGGCCTTTCTTGTCATTATTAACCAATTATTTTAAAAAGTGGTTAAAAGATGAATTTTCACTATCACTGTTTAGTGGATTGTTTGGATTGATTTTTGGAGTGTTCTCTGCTATTCCTTATTTTGTTATTGATTTAAATTTAGGTATTTCTTATTATATTAAAGGAATTCCTTTTGATATAATACATTGCATAGGGAATTATGTAGTAATGATGATACTGTTTAAACCAGTATATAGAAATACAAAAGGTTTAGCAGAAAAGTATAAATTCAAATGATTTATTCTAAAATAAATACTTTTTATGGAACAAAACAATATTTGAAATTACAGTTGAACTTTATGAAATTCATGAATTTTAAAATTGAAGGAGATGAGAGGTAATGAATGATTTTGAAAAAATGTTGAAATTAATTGAAGGAATGGTAATTAAGAATAATAAGTTTACTTTTGTTTATGCTAAAGACAATACTCCTTTTTCTAAGTTTGCATGTGTAACACTAAATTCAAATAAAATGCATGTTGTTATCAATAGTACAACAAATGAGATTGAGTCATTGAAAAATAATCCAAATGTAACATTGTGTTCTAATTTGGGTATTACTTTTAACGGCAAAATAAGTAACATAAAACATTTAACTGAAAAAAATATGAACGAATTAACAAAAAAAGGTATTGATATTAATAATTGGAATGAATTTATTGTTGGGAATGATGATTTTAAATTGATGTATTATATCAAGATTGAATTATTTGATTGTTATTTCTATTACAAAAAAGAACGATATTATATGGATTTTGTAAAAATGTTGACAGAATATAAGCCATATAAATTTAAACCAAATATTATTGAAGTTTAATTTTAAGGATAGTATTTACAATTATGTAGTAAAAAAGGTATAGATTTTCATTATGATTAAGATGGGAGATAATTTATGAATAAGAAAACAAAGAGAATTTTTGGAGCTATTATAGGCTTAATTCTTGTTATTTTTGCTATTTTTGGTTGGCGTACAATGAATGCAGATCATGGAAAAAAAGATATTATCATTCAAATTATAGTTAATGATGCTGTGATTTATGATAATACTGTAGATACAAATGCAGCTACTTTGGCGGAATTGCTAAAAGAGATGGCTGAAAGTGGAGAAATCCAACTTCATTATCAAAATTCAACTTACGGTATGTACATTCAAGGAATGGGTACAAGTGAACTTTATACAGAAAACACATCTGAAAAAAAATACTGGACATATAGTTCAGAAAATAATGTTCAGTGTACTAAAGCTGGTTTCTGTGATTCTGCGGATAATTTATTGATAGCAGATGGTGACAGCTTTGTGTTCACATTGACTTCGTTTGAATAATGATAAAATTAAAAGAAGTGTTTTAGCTGAATATTTCAGTCATATAACGACACCATGTTAATTGAGTGATGACATTGTGTTAATCAAATGACAATGCAGACAGTATCTACAAGATTCTAATGAAACGAGGAGGATTTTTTATGTCAAAAGAGGAAAATATCATTCGTCTCAATTATCAAGGGGTGTCTCAGAGAACAATCTGAAAGACGCTTAAGGTTTCTGACTGGCGTGTAAGAAATGTCCTCAATATAATGAAAGATTTGGATCTAACCTTTGATGATGTTAAAGACATGGACGATGTCTCGTTTAATGAACTGTTTACTAAAAAGCCAAAGGAATAAATTTAAAAGGGAGGTCGGATTGTCAGTACATTCATGACCAATTAAAGCGTAAAAGTGTCACACTCATGCTATTGTGGGAAGTGTATATTGAAGAATATATAGTGCTTAATGATAGTTATCTCAAATATACTCAGGATTGTAATGTTCATAAATCTTATGTTGAAACGAATAAACTGACAATGCATATCGATTGTAAGACAAAATGTGGAATTGATTGGTCATGAGAATCTTTATATACCCAATCTACTTCAGTTCTAACACCAGGTTTATGAATGACCCTGTTTGTAAGATTTTGAGATACATAATAATTGTTATATCCAGCGCAAAAAGAAGGATAACTGATTGGGAACAAATTTGATGGCACTGTATCGCAATATTCCTGCAAAGCAGTTTAAGAGTGACACCATGTCCCTTTAACTCCTGATGAACGTGTTCATAATCAGGCTTAAAATATAACTGGCTGCCAGCAAACTTTTCTGGAAAAAAGAGCTGGTAAAGTTCTTCATCATTCAAGCTTCCGAGGGTAGAATCATCAAATTTCAATTCATTAGCACGATGAATCACATCGATAACCGAATGTTTAGAAAAATGATGCCCTTTTGCAATTTGGTTAATAGAAAGATTCTGATGATGAAGTGACAGAATCTTACGTACATTGATTTTTTTAGCCATAAAATCTCTCCTTTCATGAATGACATTGAGGTTGACTCCTCAACTCAATCATAAGGTAGAAATACAAAAAACACCAGTCTCTGCTATTTGTCAGATTGATTAAGTGGTGCTATTTAGCTTACTGGTGGTGCTCAAAGTCTTACTCTTGGTGCTTATTCGTAAGAATAATCAAACTAGGCACAAACTTAAACTTATTATGGGAAGAATATGTAGAACAGTGCAAAAGTTCTCATCATCCTTACTATAAGTACAGCTATTTCTGTGAAATGTATCGTGAATATGTAAAGCGTCATCATTTAACGATGCATATCAACCACAAACCAGGAGATAAACTAATGGTGGACTGGTTTGGGACAACAATGTCCATCTACGATGAATATACCGGGGAGGAGACAAAGGTATATTTATTTGAAGCAACATTGCCATTTAGTATGTATTGCTACGTGCAAGCATGTCATATAATGAAAATCAATGACTGGATTGATTGCCATATCAATGCATTTAATTACTTTGATGGTGTTACTTGAATATTTCACTCCAATAACGACCATCGTATTAATAAAAGGACGACAGTAAAAAAACTGATTCATTATAAGAGTAGGTCATAGCTAACCTATTCTTTGTTTACCTTGGTTCGCATTGATTTTTCACCTTTGATATGGATAAGATAAGAATTAGCGATTACTCTATCTAAAATGGTATCTACAACAGCTCCACCACCAAGATTAGCAAACTATGCACCAGGGTCAGAAAATAACAAATGGCGATTTGGATTAAAAGTACAAGTAAAAAAGCCTGAGGATAAGAGAGTGCCAACTAAGGTCATCTCCGCCACTCGCTTTTTTTAACTGCTATATCATTTTAGGGTTCTTTCTAACTTTAGGATAAATATAAAAACGAGATTTCCTTAATGATTTGATAACCGATCATTTTTGAAATCTCTTATTTTTACTTATCCATTATCAAGTAAGAACCCATTTTAGAGTATATAGTATTTAAAGTTTTCTTTAAATGCTGATATTCTCTAACAGTGCTCTAGTGTAGGCAGCTGCTACAAGTGCTGCATAATTATGCCATAAATTATTTTTTGATTTGTCACAATAATCACAAATTCCCCTTACTGCATAATAGCCTATAGTACTTTCCCAGGTAGCATCTGCAATACCCGAAGTTTCCATCTCAATTGCAAAAACATTAAATTGTTTCTTTAATAAATCCCTTTTTTCGGGATTTTTTAAAACTGCATTGGAAGATGCTATTTTTCCACAAAAAACTTTTGGATATTTATCACTTCTAATTTCATCTACCGGATGACTTATCTCATTTCCATCATAGTCACGAAAAATATCTGTGCTTTGTTTAGGTCTCGAAAAAGAAGCATTATTTTTTGCAAAATTATCTATATATTTATTCCATGGTAATTTAGAAATATCGTTTGTTTCAAATAGTAAATTATCTAAAATTTGTTTTGATTCCTCAACAAGAGCGCAAGGTGGTATATTATCTCCTTTTGGTTCAAAAACACCACCAATCTTTTCCTTTTTGTAATCATATTGAATCACTCCCTTCCCAACAACAATATCTCCTAATCTAACATGATTTTCAATAATTTTATTCTTGTCATATTCTGTAAAGATATTAGGATCAATTGGTGTTCCTCCAGCAATACCGACCATAAATATAACAGTTAAATTTGGATAATGTTCTAACATTTTAGCAGCTCTAAGTGCTGCTTTATTATTACCGTCACCCAAAGTTTGACATAATACAACAGGATACACTATATTAGATGTAGTTCTTATATTACCAACCGTAAATCTATTTCCAATTCCATGACCTGGAAATATTTCGTCATGAGTATTTTCTAACATTGATTTCATAGAAAAATACTCTTCACCTAAAACAGTTATAATTCCGATTTTTTTGGTATAATCAACATTTTCTTGTCGTCTAATTACTTTATCCATATTATCTTCCTCCAATTCATAATATATTTTTGAGAGTGTTTTATTAGTTTTAAAGTTAAATTCTTTTAAATCTTGTGAGTTAATTGAGTTAATAATATTAAACGATTTTTCATCAATATAAAATCCATCTGCAATTTTTATAGACTTCATAAGATTTTTAACCTCATCAAGAGAATTACTTATTGTTTTTATTGAAAGTTCTTCTTGTTTTAAATCTATCTTTTTACATGAGGAATAAAATCTTAATGGAAGATAACCAAATTCATAGCAAGAATTACTAAGATATTTTTTAAAATCAATAGCATCTTGAATTTTATTAAAAACCATCAATCCATATTCTTCACCTCCAGATGGTTCAAATAATGAAATACCTTTTGGACTTTTTCTTACTATTCTTTTCACTTCTTGAAGAACATCAATATCTTTTGTAATATCACAATTTTTAAAATTTTTAAATGAATAACATACAACTGTAAAAATATCTAAATGGTTCCTTTCAACATATCTTTTTATGCCACATATTGATAAATGACGATTTTCTCTTTTTCGATTATTAAGATATTGGGAATCTCCAGGTTTTTCAAGTTTTGTAGTAAATAAATCTTCAATATAACTTAAAGAATCATTAGTTATTTTATTTAATATTGAATCCAATTTTTCTATCATCTCTTTAGTAGGATCTTGATTATCATCTATAGCTTTTATAACAAAATCTAATTCTTGCATATCAACATTATCTGAATAATGCTTCAATAATCGTTTTATGTATTTAACATCATATGAATTCTGAAACTTAAGAATATTCAGAACTATATTTTCGTAAATTGATATTTCAATAATTATTGGTTTTATTTCTTCATAAAAAATGGACCTAAATTCTTGGAACGATGCTTTAATTCTTTTTATTATTCTTTTATCATTGATTCTGGTGACATTTATAGAGTCTAGTTTATCACAAACACTTTTCTGATCATATTTTAATTTTTCCATTCCTGATTTCAAATGTTTACTGGCGTCTAATAATGAAGCACTAACAGTCTTATTGAACTTATCATATTTCACAAACTGATTAACAGAAGATAAAAGTCTAAAAGCATTATTAAAATTATAATAAACGTGTTGATAATATAAACTTTCATTTCTAGATATTGCAAGTTCATTCAAAAACTTTGCACTGGTGCTGTCATGTATTAATTTCATAACATCGAAGTATGCTGTTATCTGAGAATAAGGGGTAGAATCATTATCTCCAAAAAGATTGTTAATTTTTTCTTGAATATCATCATCATCAATATTTCTTGAATAATATTTAGATCCATTATTTCCTGCAAAAAAACTACAATATTCGCTAAATTTATTGACATTTGGTAATGGAATATCCGCTTCACCATTCAAACTATCTTGAATATACGTGAAGGGACCATAAAAATACGGTTTTGTCATTAAACAATGAAAATCATTATTTTCATATAATGAAGGATAGTCAATTATCATATTTGCAAGAACTTTATTCAAATATGTTGAACCAATAGAATACATTATTCTTTCATTAATAATTTCTTGTTTTCCACAGCTATTAATTGCAATCGGAATTAATAGTTTGGTTCTATCTTCTATATGTGATGAATCGCCCTCTCCTGATCTTCCACCTCTGTAATATATTCCTCTAGTATTGCAATTTCTAGTAACCAAAACGCCTCTATCACAGAGGATATCAATCCATTTATATAAATTAGCAGAACCTTGATAATTTTCAAATATTTCTTCATAAGAAAGAAAATAATTAATTCCTAAAACAGTTTTAGCTTCATCAACCATTTTATTATAATGACTTCTGAGATTATCCATTATCTGTTTGACAGTGTCAAAACTTCCAGTGTTTTTTTTAGGAATAACTATTTCTTTCTTTTTTAAAATCTTGCTTTCATATTTTTTGTTTGATTTAAAGAAACTAATCAAAGATTGAGATATAATATCTGTCCTTTCTCTACCTACATAACCAATTAAATCATTATCTAATATTTTAATAGTACTATCCCTAAAAATATCTGAATAAATAGTTAAAAAATGTTTAATAAGAAACACATGGAAAATATACACAATATTAAAATAAGTGCCTTCTGTCGAAATTCCATCAGATAATCTATATGGTATTTCAAAAGGGATATTTTCAAACAAAGTACTAATATCAGTAATATTCGAATTCCAAACAGGATAGGATAATCCTACAATTGTTAGACAATTTTCTTTTCTATTGTAAGCTAATCGAATCTTTTGGAGTATGCCTTGAGAAACACCTGCATTAAATAATGTTTCTGCATAATGATAATTAATATTAATAATACTTACTTTTTCAATATGCATAGGTGTATAAAAATCATTAACAAAGATCAAATCTCCTATTCTATTTATTCGTTTTAAAAAATAATCATATTTTTCTTTAGATAAGGATATTTTAATAGCTAAGTGATCTATATCAAAAAATAAATCATCTGCAGAAAATGCTTGTGATTGTTGAATTATATATTCCTGATATGTAGACTCAGGTAAAAATTTATAAATCTCTGCATCTTTATCAAATTTTTCTCTTTCTCCTGTTTGTAATAGTACTTGTCCGACAAAAGAATATGTTTCTACAGTAGCACCTTTTGCTTCGAAAAAATCTCTATATTTTGATAAAGTAGAAGTATATTTTGTTGCATCATCTATCACTATTATTTTTTTACCTCTCAAGTCCAAATCTACATTTTGAAAAAAATCAATATACCTAACTTTCTTATTAATCACAGATGAAAAATTATTTTGATAGTATCTTATAAGCTTACATCCTTTTTTCTTTACTGGTACAATAAAATCCGGCTCTTTTAAGAGTAATCTGTCTTTAAAACAATCAAATTCTTGTCCAATTTTTTCAAATGTATTCTTAGGCATATTATGGTTCCTCCCCTAATGATATCTAGTTTAATTTTACTATAAGTTAGTGATATAAACAACGAATTATGTCGAAAAAAGTAAAATTCTACCCATAAACTTACTTGTGGTTTGACTAAACTAAAAAATAAATTCGCCATGGATAATATGCTTGGACTTTCATGAGGATAAAATATTGTATTAAGTGGCATATCGAGTGCACCTGATGAGGATATTAAACTTATGAATACTATTGATAGATTATCAAATTATCTTGAGGTATTTGATTAAAAATTCATACAGACGCTGAGAAGTCATTACAATGAAATGGTACTTAAAAGCGAATTGATACTTATGCTTCTATTTAAGAAGTATGGAAAGAAACTCGAAGATCTGTTTAAGTTAGAAATATCAGTTTTCAAAAGATGCTGTGTATCCTAGAGCTCAGGTGTGAATTAATGTTGAAGTATCTATTTCGCATAGAAGTAAAATATACTATTCGAGATAAAGACAGCTATGAACATAGTGTTAAAGAAATTCAAAAAGAGTATGCTGAAGATTAAATAAGATGGTTATTTGGGCAGCTTGAGGTAGAAAATCCTAAGTTATTTATCACTGAATTATAAAAAGGAACGATCTTATGCAAAAAAGAAAAAATAATAGAGCAGAAATATTTTTATTCTTTGATTCGTTAAAAGAAATTAAAAGTTATATTTCAGCAAGAAATGAAAAATTGTTGAAAGAGAAGAGTTATTGCTCGACTCTCTAGAAGAGTCGGATTGGAAGATTAAGTTGATAGAATTAGGGAAAATGGCACCGATTGTTTTTTATGAAAACGGGAAATATCATGAACTTGAGGGAATGGTTTCGTGTTTAGATATTGAACAAAAAAGAATTTTGCGGATTGTGGATAAGAATATCAGAATAGAAGATATTATTAAAATCAGTGGTGAAGGTATTGATGAATATATGGCATAACAATTTGTGTTCAAATGAGTTTACAAGTTCTATTTTTCTTGGTTAAGTCTTATATTTCGACATTTTATACTATGAAAATATTGTAGATTATAGTCATAATTTGTATTTAATGAGGACTACTATGGCTATGATATTTGTTCGTGCCCCTCCATTCATTCGTTTGTATTTAACTAAAACAAATGAATGGAGGGTAAAAAATGAATAATAAAATCTATGATTATGTTAAGTTTGACTTTTGGAAAAGAAAAGATGATCAAGGAAATATTCATTATTTTCTAAGAGTAAAAAGCGAGTATGTTGAAGTCTCAAAAGATGTGTATAAAGTCTGTGAAAGTAGTTATGGTAAGTTAAGATATGATGTTAGAAGAAAAGCAGAGAAATCTGTCATTAGTTTTAATGACGAAGATTCAGCTGCTTTTTTTGTTTATCAAAATAATCGTTATGATCCTATTGAGAAAATTTATATCAATGATATGGCTATATTGGCCGTTAACGAGATATACAAATTAAGACCTGAGTATAGAGAGATTGCAATTTGTATTTTCCTTAAAGAAATGACAGTAGCTGAAACTTCTGATTATTTACATATTCCATATTCTACTGTAAGAGATAGAAAATTAAAAATTCAAAAAATATTACAAGAAATTATAAAAGAATCCGTTAAATGACCTAAAAGTTTTTAGAACTCTTTTTGAAAAGCACATTTTCAAAAGGAGGAATTTATGATGGAAGATTTAAGAGCTTTTCTGTTTTGTAGGGTGTTAGGAAATGAAGCAAGAGGACTTCTTGATTATCAAGAAGAAGTTTTGCGAAAAATTGTGCAACGATTGAATTGGAAGATTGTCGCATGTTCAAAAGAAATTGGCAGCGGTAAATCTTTTGATTCATGGAGCATGGAAAAATTAATTCATTATATCGTGACGGAAAACATTGATGTAATTCTAGTTTACGATAAAACCAGACTGTGTATTTATGATGATTTATACGCGGAATTTAAAATGCTATGTGAGATGCACCATGTTCAGATTTTAACGATGGATCAAATTTCTTTTCCTCATACTTAGTGATGAGATTTTAGAAAGTAAATATTTTCATTGTCGTTCACCACCATATTTCTCTTTTTGAAAAAAAAGGAGGTATGGCGGAATGTATAACAAAGCAAATGAAGAACGGAAATGGAAACAATGGAAAGATGATGAAGAGCGAATTTTAAGGCAATACGGAATGTCTGAGAGTAAAATTGCTGAATTGCGAAAATACGATTTGGCTATGTTTAATGCGGATAGACGTTTCAGAGAACGATATTTTACAAATAATGACTTAATGGATTATGTGGGAACTGATTGTTTTGAACTGCCTATTAGAGATTTTGACGATATCCTAGAGCAGATTGAAAGTATCCAATTATATAAAAAGATGAAGTCTTTAAATCATCAAATGATGACTATCTTATATTTAAAGATTATTGGATATTCGGTCGCTGAAATTGCTGAAATTGTAGGGCTAAAAGAAAGTGTTGTCAGAGAACGAATACGATCAGTCAGAAAAAAATTAAAAAATCTTTAAATTGCATCGACATTTTAAGTGTTTTCGTCGGCTAATAAGTGAAGGGATTATTAGAACATTGAAAACTGAATAGCGATGCTAATAACGTTACTTGTATCCAAGCCCAACAATGAATACGCCATGACCATAGGGTAGTGAGGTGATGATAATTATAAATTCTATGAGAGCGATAATATTTGATTGCAGATATAGCGTGCTGCTATAAGGCGATGAGGATACAAGAATATAATGATACGCATAATGAGTCACAGTCCGAGTAATTATTCTACCGCAGGCAAGACATTATAAAGGTGAGAGCCCTTTGAGATAACTTCTTAACGCCTATTTAAAGATTAAGGAGTCTCGTGGAACTGCATAGCAAAGCAGTCTATTAGTATTGCAGTCTTTATTAAATTTTATTAAGAAGTATCATGCCTTTTTACTCTTATAGTAAAGTCAAAAAAATGATATTTCTTAGGTTACATAGAAGTGAGGTGAAAATAATGATTGAACATATTCAAAGAGGAGAAATATACCTTGCAGATTTAAATCCGATTTCTGGATGTGAACAAGGAGGCATACGGCCAGTATTAGTTTTGCAAAATGATATAGGAAATAACTTCAGTACAACAACGATTGTCGCAGCGATCACAACTAACACAAAACATAAACATCATTTACCTACACATGTTTCCATTGAATCAAGAGAGAAATTGTTTTGTGATTCGATTATTTTATTGGAGCAGATTCGCACCGTTGATAGGCAGCGGCTTATAAAAAAATTAACGAAGCTTAATGAACAGGAAATGCTGCTGGTGGATAAAAGTCTGCTTATTAGCATTGGAATTATGGAAATAGGCTTAACTTAAGAAAATAGTGTTCCAATCTGTAAATAATTCATCATATCAAGAAACTGGGAATTTACTGACAAATCATTTATGGTATGAATCCTCAACTTGATAGAAGGTCAGTATTTTTAGAAATTGCCATTCATTTTTGTTCTTTTTTTAGTCACTGGAAATATGGTTATTGTAAGGAGGTGCTTATAATGCCAAGGAAACAATCAAGAAATTATATCATCAAATATAATTTTACACAGGGGAAAGGTGATTATAAAAAAATAATGGAGGCAAATTTCTTAAAATATTACCAACAGTTGTGCCAAAATAATGCTGCTATGAATAAGGCAGATAATTGACTTAGATAAGATTAAATCTGAAATATAATGATTAAACATTAAAAAAATGGTATAATGATCATTGAAGGGCGGTGGAGAAGATGGGTATTTATTTCAATCCTAAGAATCATGCATATCGGGAATTGTTGAATAGTGAGATATTTGTAGATAAGTCTTTGTTAATTGAATATACAAATCAAATTATGAATACAACTAATAAAAATATTTGTGTCTCCCGTCCAAGAAGGTTCGGGAAAAGTACAGATGCCAATATGTTGGTTGCTTATTATTCCAAAGGATGTGATTCTCAAGAGCTGTTTGATTCATTAAAAATTGCAAAATCCAAGAGCTATCAAAAGCATCTTAATCAATCAAACGTTATTTATTTAAATATTCAGAGCTTTTTAAGCCATAACAATCGTATAGAAGAACTTATTGAGGATTTAACAGAGTCACTGTATGAGGAACTAGCAGATACTTATTCTGTTTCTGTTAGAAAAATGATTCTGTCAAGGATTTTAGAAAGTATATTTGTAAAATATGAAGACACTTTTGTTTTTATCATCGACGAGTGGGATTGTATTTTCAGAGAATATAAGAATGATAAAGAAGCCCAAAGAAAATATTTGGATTTTTTAAGAGACCTTTTGAAGGACAAACCCTATGTTTCTTTGGTATATATGACCGGAATTCTGCCTATCAAAAAATATGGTACACACAGTGCTTTGAATATGTTTGAAGAAATTTCTATGATTGATTCGGGAACTCTTTCAGAATTTATGGGATTTACAGAATCGGAAGTCAAACAGCTATGTCAGCGCTATGATGTTGATTATAATGAAATGAAAAGATGGTATGATGGTTATCATTTAACAGATACAATATCCACCTTTTCACCTCGTTCTGTTGTGGTATCAATTATTAGGAAGCATTTTGGTAATTATTGGACATCAACAGAAACCTATGAAGCCTTGCAGGTTTATATTGATATGAACTATGATGGATTGAAAGATGATATCGTAAAGCTGCTGGCAGGAGAACATGTATATCTTAATATCATTAAGTTTCAAAATGATATGACCACTTTCAAATCAAAAGATGACGTTATGACATTACTTATTCATCTGGGTTACTTAGGATATAATAGTTCTAATCAGACATGTTATATACCAAATAAAGAAGTCACAAGCTCATTTATTGCTTCAATTGAAGATTCATCATGGAATGAAACAACGAAGGCATTGTTAAATAGTCAGGCATTATTAGAGGCAACATGGCAAAAAAATGAAACATTAGTTGCCAGATATATTGAAGAAGCACACTTGGATACATCAATATTGACATACAATGATGAAAATGCCTTGTCATATACCATTTCAATAGCGTATATGAATGCCAGAAATCATTATACACTGGTAAGAGAAATGCCAGCAGGAAAAGGATTTGCGGATATAGTGTTTATACCTCTGGGTGACCAACCGGCAATGATTGTTGAATTAAAATGGAATCAGGATGCTAAAACAGCAATCACACAAATCAAGGAGAAGAAATATCCAAAAGTATTGGAAAAATATAAAGACAATTTATTGTTAGTTGCAGTGTCTTATGACAAAAAGACAAAAGAGCATACATGTATTATTGAAAAATATAAAGAGCTGCTTAGTGAAAAAGATGCATAAGAAAGCAGCTTTTTCTTTCTGTTTTGTCATCAGTCAGATTGAGTTATGTTATGCTGTAGAATGATTCACAAATCCATGGAATCATTGATATAGCCGTCCTGTTCAGTAAAATCAATGATTCAGTTTTGCTAAAAGCCCGAAATTGGGCTTTTTTGTTTGAAATGATTACTTAATTTTTTGTGACGGGGTATTTTTTGATGTATTTAAAAATATGGTTATGAATAGAAGCCATGGCTTCATCACATACAAATGATAAAATCGCACATTTCTATTATTCTTATATATGTTGTATGATATGAGTGATGAAGGTGATTGAATGGCGAAAAGGAGGGAAACATGAATACAATTTTAAATTCATCAAGTCATCTTTTTACGGAGTGGTTAGCTGGAGGATATGAGCGTCTTTCAAAAGAAGATGATAAAAATGATCAGAGTTCTTCTATCAAAAGTCAGAGAATGATTATTGATTCATTTGCAAATTTTAATAAAATAAATCTCAAAAAGCATTATTCTGATGACGGTTATACAGGCTCAAATTTTATTCGTCCCGGATTTCAAGAATTAATCAGAGATATAGAGGCAGGACTTATCAATTGTGTCATCGTAAAAGATTTATCACGGTTGGGCAGAGAACTATATGAAACCGGGAGTTACATTGAAGAATATTTTCTCTCAAAAAATGTTCGTTTCATAGCTATCAATGATGGCTATGATTCTAATGTCGGAGATGCCATGTTAGGGATTAGATTGAGTGTAAATGATCTATATTTACGTGATACTTCAAAAAAAATCAGGACAACCTTTGACGCTAAACGGAGAAAGGGAGAGTATATTGCATCTTTTGCTAAATATGGATATAAGAAAAATCCTGATAATCCAAAGGAATTGATTCCTGATCCTCAGGTTGCACCGATTGTAGTGCAAATATTTGAATGGATGGCTGAAGGTGTAGGAACAAGTATCATAGCCCATCGTTTGACGACAATGAATGTCCCTATTCCATCTATATATAAGAAAGAACCCAGAACAAATTGTCAAAAGGAATTGAATCATGGGAATGGTATTTGGAGACCACAAACAGTGAAATCGATAGCCAGCGACCAGATGTATTTAGGACATATGGTACAGGGCAGATGGAAAAAATTGAGTTATAACTCTAAAAAGCTCATTGAACTTCCCCCTTCACAATGGATTATTGTAGAAAATACACATATGCCTTTGGTGTCACAGGAGTTGTTTGATAAGGTTCAGGAAGAATTAAATAAGACGAGAAGATTTAGAGCAAAGCATGAGAAAAAGTACCTGTTTCAAGGTTTGCTTAAGTGTAAGGAATGCGGTCATAATATCAGTATTTTTGTTAGGAAAACAAAATCGGGTTATTCCTTGTGGACGGAATGCAATTTCTACTCTAAATACAGCAAATATGATATGTGCTGTTCACACAGACTTAATTATAAGCTGTTCGAAGAAGATATGCTTCATTTTTTAAGAGAGATTGGAACCCGGTTTTTGAATGATTACGATGAGAAAAAATTATTAAAAGACGCATTGAGTATGCAAAATCAGGGCATAGTGAATCTGGATAAAATGACTTCGCAAATAGAAAAAGAAATGGAAAAAAACAAAGGTATTCTCAGCAGGCTCTATGAGGATCGGCTCAATGATGTAATTTCTGTTAAGCAGTATAAAATGATGTCTGAGAAATATGAAAAAACTTTGACAGATCTTGAAAAGCAATTGCAGGAAGTGCATTTTCAAATGAAAAAAATGAAGTCAGATAACCGCTCAAATGAGTTGCAGGAATGTAAGAAACTGATGGAGAAATTTATGAAATTTGAGAGTCCTACAAATGAATTGATGTATCAATTGATTGATCGTATTGAGATCGATAAGGATAAAAACATCGAGGTGTTTTTTAAGATAAATATTGAAAAATATCTTGATTTGACCACTAAAAATGGGTTATTGAACTAATCAGCTATAAGCATCGTAATTGAAGGGTTACAGGCGTTACCCTTCCCTTTATATCGTACGGTGGGTCAAGCCTGACACTTTTACTGATTTTAGCAGGGATTTTATTGAATATTTCTTTTCAACAATCTTAAGAGATGTGATATAATGTGTTCGGGAGTGTGATGTTATGCGAATTATTTTTGGTACAGGCGGTACAGGTGGTCATCTGTATCCGGCCCTGGCACTTGCTTCATATATAAAAAGACAAGATCCGGATAGTGAATTTTTGTTTGTAGGCACAACAAATCGTCTGGAAGCGCAGGTTGTCCCTAAGATGGGCTATGCCTATCGGGGGATGGATCTGCAGGGACTGACAGGAAGTCCTGTGAATAAAGCGAAAGCGGCATTAAAATTTCTCCGCTCAATCAGCTTGTCAAAAAAAATTGTGCGGGAATTTAAACCGGATATTGTCATTGGCTTTGGCGGTTATCCCAGCGCATCTATTGTATTAGGCGCAGCAAAATTACATGTTCCGACAATGATTCATGAACAGAATTCAATTATTGGTTTAGCCAATAAAATTCTGATTAAACATGTCGATGCAATTGTAGCCTGCTATGAAAAAGCAGCCAATGAATTTCCTGAAGAAAAAACACATCTTTATGGCAATCCAAGAGCCAGCGAGGTGTTAGAAACAGAATTGCGGGATATGTCAGATACTTATCATCTGGATAAAAATAAAAAAGCAGTTTTGGTGGTCATGGGAAGTCTGGGATCATCCAGCGTTAACAGGGTCATTGAGCAGGCGATGGACGATTTAGCCAGCAAAGATTATCAGCTGATTTTTGTTACCGGACAGAAACAGTATGAGGAAGAAAAGGCTAAATTTCCGCAAACACCATCGAATGTGCAAATTGTTCCTTATGTTGAAGATCTGCCTAGCCTTTTAAAAACGGTGGATTTAGTTGTATCGCGTGCCGGGGCTTCTACGCTTTCGGAAATTACTTCTTTAGGTGTAGCGGCACTGATTATTCCCAGCCCTTATGTAGCGGCAAACCATCAGGAATACAATGCCCGGGAACTGTGTGATAAAGATGCAGCGATGATGATTTTAGAGAAAGACTTAAATAAAGAAAAGCTGCTTGCAACGATAGATGGATTGATGGCTGATGAAGAAAAACTCAAAAAAATGAGAGAAAATGCGAAAAAATTAGGCAAGCCGCAGGCCTGTATGGATATTTATCAATTAATGAAATCACTGGTGAAAGCGTAGGTGGAACCATTGAATTTAGAAGAGAAAATTAAACGGTTAACACAAATGGATATTGGGGAAACAATTGAAAACGAACCCCTATATAAACATACAACCTTTAAAGTCGGCGGACCATGTCGGCTTTATGTAAAAGTTAAAGATATTGACAGTCTGAAAAAAACGCTGCAGTATTTAAAACAAGAAGCAATTCCTTATTATGTTATTGGCCGGGGATCGAATCTGCTTTTTTCCGATAAGGAATTTGAAGGGGTCATTCTTTCTTTGAATGAGAACTTTCAGAAAATTGATGTCAATAGCAGCGAAATGGAAGTTCAGGCAGGCACAGGCTTAATATATCTGGCTGCCCAGGCTTGTAAATATGGTCTGAGCGGATTAGAATTTGCCGGGGGAATTCCTGGCAGTGTCGGCGGTGCGGTTTTTATGAATGCGGGTGCTTACCTCAGTGAAATGTCCGCAATCGTTACTGAAGTGACGATTCTTGATGATCATCTTGAAATTATCAAATTAAGTAATGAGGAAATGCAGTTTTCTTATCGCCATTCGGTACTTCAGGATCATCCTGACTGGCTTGTTCTTTCCTGTCATCTGGCTTTAAAGCCGGGGGAAAGAACGCAGATTCAGAATTTAATGGATAAACGTAAAGAAAAACGGATGATGACACAGCCTTGGAACTTTCCAAGTGCCGGCAGCATTTTCCGGAATCCTGATGGCAAGCCGGCATGGCAGTGCATTGATGAATGCGGACTGAGAGGAAAAGAAATCGGCGGTGCGCAAATTTCTCCAAAGCATTCTAATTTCATTGTCAATAACGGATATGCCAGTGCCCGGGATATCCTTGATTTGATTGAATTGGCCAGAAAATCTGTTAAAGAACGTTTTGATATTGACCTGCATACTGAAGTTCGGCTGGTGAATTGGTGATGAAAAAACAAAAAAAACGTTCTCAGCAGAAAAATCCTTCGCAGGTCAGGGAGAAAAAACGCTATTATTACAATGAACATGATGATAATCAGGTAGAAAAACTGGCAACACGCCAGAAGAAAAGACGTTTAAAAAAGAAAATTGCCTGGTCGTTAAAACTGGGTGTGGTTGTTCTGGTGATTATGTTTTTCTGTTCTCCTTTATCCAGAGTTCAAAAAATTACGGTGACGGGGGAGCACTATCTCAGTGAGGAAGAGGTTATTGCCAAGTCCGGGGTTTATCCGGATAGTATTCATGCATTAACTTATCCTTATTTTATCGAAAAAAAATTAAATGAGGTGCCGATGATTGCATCCTGTAAAGTTCATCGGGGGATCTTTTATGGGATTGATATTGAAATTCAGGAACGGACCATTATCGCCTATGAATTGACAGATGATGAAACATTAAGGATCGTCGATGACAACGGTCAGCTGGTTGCAATTGACAAGTCGCATTTAACGGAAATCCAGCAAACACCGCGTTTATTAAATTTCGATGATGACAAAATTCTTAAAGAATTTTGTCAGGAGCTTGCGCAGGTACCTTCGGCAGTGCGTTCGCTCATGTCAGATATTATTTATGATCCGGAAACTTATGATATGTCAAGAATTAAAATTAATATGAGTGATGGTAAGATTGTTTATGTGCGTATCGAAAATATGGCAGGGAAAATGAAATATTATCAGGAGATGTTATCCAGATGCCCAAATGCCGAATATTTTGATATAAATGGAGATAAATCTTATGCGAAGCCCTGTGAGAAAAATTAAAAAATATTATGCTTGGAAGGGCTTAAAAGTGTTTTCAATCTGCCTATTTTATGATATGATATAGGCAGTGCTAGTGAAAGGAGGAGCCTAGGTGAAGGATATTTATGCAAGCCTTGATCTTGGCAGTTCCACCATCAAACTGGTTGTCGGTGAACTTATCAATTCTAACATTAATGTACTCTTTGCCAAAATGATTCCTTCTAAGGGAATTACAAAAGGGCAGATTACGGATGAAGCGGCAGTATCCACAACGATTCTGCAGCTTGTCAAAGAGGCTGAAGAAGAGTTGGAAGCCAAGATTACGAGCGTACTTCTCAATATTCCGACCTATCACACACGGTTGTATCAGAATCAGGGAAGCTGCCTGGTAAATGCCGGGGATCAGAGGATCAGCGAGCAGCATATTGTTAAGGCGCTCAGTCAGGCGACCCGTTTTGAAAAATCAGAAAAGGAAGCTGTAGTATCTGTTATTCCAGTGAATTATTATTATGGCGCAGTCAGTTCCAAAGAACCGCCGCTGGGAAAAATGGCAACCAGTCTTTATCTGGATGCCCTGATTATTACAACATCCAAGAAACTTCTATATGCTTATGTTCGCTGTGTGGAACGGGCTGGATTATCGGTAATTGATATTTGTGTGAATGCATATAGCTGTGCTAAAGAGGCGTTTGACGAGGTTTATCTTCGTGAAGGAGCTATATTAATTGACATCGGATATAAAACTACAAGTATTTCATTCTTTGAGGATGGATACCTGAAATTCTTAACAAATGTACCTATGGGTGGACAGTATTTATCAAAAAAAGTGTCCAATGCATGGGAAATACCAATGACAAAAGCAGAGACGTACAAAATTAAGTACGGAACCTGCAATACGCTGTTGAGTGATGAAGATGTGATTCATGTCACTTATAAAGGACAGGAAGTTCTGCCCCATACGCAAAAGGATCTGGCCATTCTGTTAAGTCAGGGTGTTGAAGAACTGATGCAGGCAGTAAAGGAACAAATCATGGTCATCAATAATGGTCAGCGTTATGAGGTCGTTATCGTCGGCGGCGGCGGGGAACTGGAGAACATTGAAGATGTTTCAAGCCGTGTTCTGGAGTGTCCGGTACGTACATATCGCCCATCGACGATTGGGGCAAGACAAATGGCTTTTACAGCCAATCTCGGTTTGATTTATTATCTTTCAGATCGGATGAAGTTAACAGGCAAACAAACGCCATCTTTGGTTTTGCCGGATACAAGTCATACGATGGCTACAAGATTTAAAGGGTTAACAAAAACGAATTCTTTAAATAAACATAGTGAGAAGAAAATATCTAAAGTATTAGATGTCTTATTTTCTGAAGAAGAATAAATAAAGTATAAGTGAGGGATTAGTAATGATGGATGCAGGACAATTTGTACAAGTTGCAAAAATTAAGGTAATTGGTGTCGGCGGCGGCGGATGCAATGCTGTCACACGCATGGTTGATGAAGGCGTTCAGGGTGTCGAATTTTATGTGGCAAATACTGATGCGCAGACTTTAAACGGTACTAAAATCAAAAACAAAATCGTTTTAGGTAAAGAATTGACCAAGGGCTTAGGTGCTGGCGGTAATCCTGAAGTAGGACGCAAAGCAGCACAGGAATCAGAAGATGAAATTCGTGAAGCGCTGAAAGATTCAGACATGGTTTTCGTTGCTGCTGGTATGGGCGGCGGAACTGGCACAGGTGCAGCGCCAATCATCGCTAAAGTTGCTAAAGACTTGGGCGCATTGACTGTTGGTGTCGTTACAAAACCTTTCACATTTGAAGGACCACGCCGTTTAAGTCAGGCTTTTGATGGATTAAATGAATTATCACAAAACGTTGATTCCATTATCGTTGTATCAAATGACCGTTTATTGGAAGTCATCGGGGGACGCCCTTTAAAAGAATCATTCCGTGAAGCTGACAACGTTCTTCGTCAGGGTGTGCAGACAATCACAGACTTAATTGCGGTACCTGCATTTATCAACCTTGACTTTGCCGATGTTCGTTCCGTTATGTCTGGCAAAGGCAGTGCATTAATTGGTATCGGTATGGCTCGTGGTGAAAACAAGGCTGAAGAAGCAGCAACACGCGCTATCTCTTCTCCATTGCTGGAAGTATCTATTGAAGGCGCAAAAGATGCCATCATCAACGTTACTGGTGGTGAAAATATTTCATTATACGATGCAAATCGTGCAGTCGAAGTTATTCGTGAAGCAGTTGGCAATGATATTAATACAATTTTTGGTATCGCAATCAATGAAAATCTTGATGATGATATGATTGTTACTGTTATTGCAACTGGTTTTGAGGAAAATGATGCTCAAATCATTCAGAGCACTGCTCCTGTAAAACCAGCCGCAAAACCTGTATCAAAGTTTGATTCAGGAAGCCGCGGCGTAACACCACGTGTTCCATTAGATGATGACGATGATGAAGATGGAACCATTCCAGTATTTTTACAGAACAGAAACATCTAAGGACTAATTTCGATTAGTCCTTTTTTCAGGAGGAAATAAAGATGACAATAGGTTTTATTGGGGCAGGAAATATGGCAGGCGCCATCATTCAGGGAATTGCCAGGACAAGTGAAATGCCAATTGCTGCATATGATATAGATACCAAAAAAACAGATGCATTAAAAAAAAGCTGTGGTATTCAAGTAACTGAAGATTTATCTTCTTTGATTGAAATGTCCGATTATATTTTATTAGGCGTAAAGCCCTATCAGATTGAGCATATTTTACAAACACAGAAACAGGCATTGGTGGGTAAGCCATGCATCAGTATTGCTTTAGGCTGGGGCCTAGCTGACTATCAGCGGATTTTAGGAGAACAGGCTGAAATTTTGTGTGTAATGCCTAATACGCCATGTAAAGTATTATCAGGAATATTCTTAATTAACGAAAAACATAGTTTTAATCAGGCCCATTTAGATGAAGTTTTAAATCTGCTTCGTCCTTTGGGAGAAGTGCGGATCATGCCAGATCATTTAATGAATGTTGCGGGAACCTTATCCGGATGTGGCCCTGCTTATGCATATATGATCATTGAGGCATTGGCTGATGGCGCTGTAAAGCATGGCCTGGATAGGGAAAGTGCGATTGCTCTGGCAAGTCAAATGCTGGCAGGATCGGCAAAGATGGTGCTGGAAACCCACGAACATCCAGCAAAGTTAAAAGATGATGTATGCTCTCCAGGCGGATCAACCATTTTAGGTGTTGAGGCCTTATATGAATCCGGAATTTATCAGGCAATGATCAAGGCAATCAGCGCAGCTGTTAATCATCATTAGTCCAGAGGAAACTCTGGCTTTTTTTGTGGACTTAACAAAGAGTTCTTTACATTTTACAGGTTTTGAAGTAAACTAAAAACATGGTTAGCCACTTCTAACTTGAGTAATGAAAGGACATGACATATGGAAAAAATACATATTGAAGAAAATACCGTACAGGCGACTTTGGTAATTCCGCTTTATGCCAGAAAGCAATGCACAGAACGTTTTCCAGATCTTTTTCAGGATCCAAAAGCTTCTGAATTAATAGACAGAATCGACTATGATTTTACTCAGATTGAGAAAAAATCAAATCGTTTGATGCAGAAATTTGGCGCGTTGGAAGTTGCGATGCGCCAAAGTGATATGGCTATTGAAATAGCACAATACTTAAAAGAACATCCAAAAGCCGCAGTCGTCAATTTAGGCTGCGGCCTGGATCAGACTGCAGAAAATTGTGATAATGGGTTATGCAAAATATATAATCTGGATTATCCGGATGTGATCGAGATCAGAAATCAATTATTGCCAGGAAATGATCGTATTAAAAATATTCCAGCAGACTTAAATGATATCCGCTGGTTTGAGAAAATAGATGCTCAAAATGGTGCAGTATTTTTTGCCGGCGGGGTATTTTATTATTTTAAAAAAGAACAGGTAAAAAAACTTTTCAATGCAATGGCCAGGTCTTTTAAAGGAGGAAAACTCGTTTTTGACATCGCGGGAAAAAGGGCCGTCAATATGATGATCAAAACCTGGGTAAGGCAGGCAGGAATGAAGGATGTCAACGCTTTTTTCTATGTGAATGATATCAATAAGGATATCCTTCCCTGGATAGAAAATATGAAGGTGTCCAGTCGGGGATATATGCTTGGGTACCATTCTTTAAAAAATCCATCTGTGCCGGCATTATTCCGACTGTTTTCTAAAATCGGGGATGAACAAATGCACATGCAGATTGTCAGGCTTGATTTTATCTGATTGTTTGTGAAGTCTATCGTGAGTTTAATCATGATAGGCTTTTTTCTTTTGACAAGATTTGCTTTAAGACTCTGCTATGATGAAGAAGGTGATGGTTATGAAAATCTATCTGGATATCGTCTACCTGCTCAATGCTTTTATTGGTTTGTTATGTCTGTTGTCCATTGGGGTTCTTTTTGACAGAACGTTTACTTTTTTTCAGCTGATGGGAATGAGTCTGCTTTGGGGACTCAATGTTGCCGGGCTATATTTGCCCGGTGAGATTGTTATTTCTATTGTGCTGAGCATCGTTCTATCTTTTTTGATTGAGGCGCATCATCGATTGAAAATGGTTTGTATCTGGCTTTTTCTGACATTTACCTATACCACGAGCTTTATCTGTTTTGGTGATGCCCTCGCGCGGTATGGTCTTATTTTAGTTGCCGATACATCATTTTCCTGGATATTTGCGGCCATTTTGGGAACCATTGTCATTGGCTTGTATTTAATGATGCTTTTTTCTTTAAAGAAAAAGGTTCTTAAACAAGGCCTTTTTTATCAGGTCATTATCAGAAAAGCCCAGTGGACCCAATCTTATCGGGGGTTTATGGATACGGGCAATCAGGCTGTTTGTGATGGACTGCCAGTAATTTTTATGAATCATCTTGAATGGAACAAAGAAAAAATGATCCATATTGATCATGTCGGCGGTGAGGTATTATATCCAGCGGTAAAAGCAGAGATTTACTTCAACCAAACATGGCAGCCAGTTTATTTGGCAAAGATGCCTCATCTGGCTTTAGATGAGGCAGAGCTTCTTTTAAATTTACAGCTTTTCTGAAAAGGGGGAATATGCATGCGGCGGTTTTATTTGTGGGTATTACATTTACTAAAGAAAAAAATCTGTTATTACGTGGGCAAAAATGATGTATTGCCTGTACCTTTGGATAAAGAACGGGAAGCAGAACTATTACAGGAACTGGCTAATGGTTCAGGTCAGGCAAGAAATCTGTTGATTGAACATAATCTGAGGCTCGTAGTATATGTTGCGAAAAAGTATGATGGCACCAGCCATGGATCCATTGAAGATCTGATCAGTATTGGTACGATTGGTCTGGTTAAGGCAATTAATACCTTTAAGCCTGATAAAAATATAAAATTGGCAACTTATGCGTCACGCTGCATTGAAAATGAGATTCTGATGCATTTAAGAAAAACAAATAAATTAAAACTGGAAGTATCGCTGGATGAGCCGCTTAACGTTGATTATGATGGAAATGAATTGCTGCTATCTGACATTATCGGCACAGATGAGGATATCGTCAGTAAAGAAATTGAAGAAAATGAACAAAAACGGGCCATGTATCTGGCCTTAAGTGAATTGTCCAGACGCGAACAGGAAATATTGATTCTGCGCTACGGTCTTAATGGCAATGAGGAGATGACCCAGAAAGATGTTGCGGATCTAATGGGGATTTCTCAGTCCTATATTTCCCGGCTGGAAAAGAAAATTATCAAAAAACTAAGACGCAAACTTAATTCACAGCCTGTTTAAACTGGAAAAAAGATGTAGAATAATACAAAAAAGGTGGCTAATACTTTGTTTGAGGTGAAATTATGTCAAAATATAAGGTTGACATTTGTCACATTCAAAGTGCCTCCTTAAAGGTTTTAACTTCTGAAGAGATGACGGATTTATTTAGAAAGTATCAGGCAACAAAAGATGAAAGATATAAAGAAGAGCTGGTCATGGGCAATTTGAAGCTGGTGCTTTCTATGGTACAGCGTTTTTCGAAAAATAATTATAATCTGGATGATTTGTTTCAGGTGGGCTGTGTTGGACTGATCAAAGCGATTGAGAATTTTGACCTAAGTGTTCAGGTGCAGTTTTCTACTTATGCAGTGCCTATGATTTTAGGTGAAATGAGACGTTATACCAGGGAAACATCAATGCTGAGAGTTTCCCGTTATTTAAGAGATATTTCATATCGAGCCAGTCTGTTAAAGGAAAAGTATATGCAGGAACATGGCAAAGAGCCCGATTTGGAAATGCTGGCTCATCTCACAGGTGTGGATATATATGAACTGCAGGAGGCTTTGAATGCGAAAATAGCCCCTGCTTCCCTGTCAGAGCCAATGCCCGGTGATGAAAACGAAAATTTGACGATTGCCGAAAAAGTGCCGGATAAACAAAGTGACCCGGCAAAGCTGAATGATTTGTTGGCTTTAAACGAAGCGATGAACCATTTGAATAAGAAAGAACGCTGGCTGATTGAAAAACGTTATTATCAGGGCAAGACGCAAAGTGAACTTGCCAGCGAACTTTTTGTCAGCCAGGCACAGGTTTCCCGGCTGGAAAAGTCAGCTTTGCAGCATTTGCGTCATTATTTGTAAAATGTCGCATATTATAGAATGGTGATGACGATGCGCTTAAATGAACTGCAATGCAAAGATGTTGTGAATGTATGCAATGGCTGTAAACTTGGCTATGTCAGTGATATTGAATTGAATGAAAGCTGTTTATGTGTTGAAGCAATTATTGTCTGTGCTTCAGGTCTAATTGATTATTTGAAATTTTTTCAGGGACCGGAAGAAATAGTAATTCCCATGTGTCAGGTCGTCAGTATTGGTAAGGATGTCATTCTGGTAAATGTATAGACGATTTTTTTTAGCCGTGTTATAATAAAACCAGAGGTGATGATCATGTACTTGGCACTGGATGTCGGCGGCACATTTGTAAAATATGCATATATGGATGCCTCCGGAAAAATGTATGAACAGGGAAAATATCCGACGGAAACAAAAGATTTAGAAGTTTTTTATCAAGGAATTGAGGCGGTGCTGCCAAACGCGCTTGAAGGGATCGCTATCAGCAGTCCCGGTGTAATTGACAGCGATACGGGGCTGATCCGTGTCGTTACATTACTGCCTTGTTTGAATGGCGTCAATGTAAAAGAAGACCTGGAGGCCCGCTTTCATGTGCCTGTCAGTATTGAAAATGATGCCAAATGTGCAGCTTTGGCAGAAATCTGGAAAGGCAGTTTGAAAGATCAGTCGAGTGCGCTGATGGTGGTGCTTGGCAGCGGCATTGGCGGGGCTGTTGTGATTGACGGTAAACTTTATAAAGGACAGCGTTCAAAAGCAGGCGAAATCGGTACACTGATTTGTGATTTTGACGATCAAAACGCGACAGGTGTTTCTTTTGGCAGAAAGAATTCTGCGGTCTGGCTGAATCGCGATATAGCTAAAGCTTTGCATCTTGAAAGCGCTGATGGAGAGCTGGTTTTTGAATATATTAATCAAAAAAATCCTATTGCCTGGGAAATTTTTGAACGTTACTGCCGCAGCGCAGCCATGGTGATTTTTAATATTGACTATATTTTGGATTTGGATCGCATTGCTATTGGCGGTGGAATCTCCAGTCAGCCGATTTTAATTGAAACGATTCGGGAAGCTTTTCAGGATTTAAGAAGCCGCTATAAAGAAGATGATCATGATCCGGAGATAGTTGTCTGCACTTACAAAAATGATGCCAATCTAATTGGGGCAATGGCCCATTTTGTTACACAGCATTTAAGTGAAGGGGAGTAATCCCCTTTTTCTTTTGGACGATTATCTTGACATTGGTATTTCTGTATCATATAATATAACCGTACCCCTTAGGGGGAGGGAGGTAAGCTCAATGAAAGAAAAAATGAAAATAGGCGGTATGACCTGCAGTGCCTGCCAGGCCCATGTGGAAAAAAGTGTCAGGGCACTTCCGGGCATCCGCAAAGCAGAGGTCAATCTGCTGTTAAACAGCATGAATGTCGAATACGATGAAAATACTGTCAGCCAGCAGGACATTATTCGTGCGGTAGAAAGCGGCGGCTATACGGCAGAGCCGGAAGGAACGTCTCAAAATCAGAAAAAACCATCTGAAATGCCGGACGAGAGTGAAAAACTTAGAAAAAAACTCTGGATTTGTGTTATTCTGTTAATTGTATTAATGTATATTACGATGGGACATATGGTTGGGTTAGCACTGCCTCCGTTTTTGGATGGCATGGAAAATGCCATTGCTTTTGCGATGACTCAGCTCATCATTACCAGTATCATCATGCTGCTGCAAAAGCATTATTATGTTAATGGCTGGAAAGCATTATGGCATCGTGCACCTAATATGGACACGCTGATTATGTTAGGCAGTATGGCAGCTTACATTTATGGAATTGCAGCAATTTATGCGATTGGCTATGGACTGGGACATCATGATCATGACCTTGTCATGCATTATATGCATCAGCTTTATTTCGAATCAGCGGCAATGATTGTTACTCTGATTTCAGTTGGAAAATATCTTGAATCAAGATCCAAGAAAAAAACCTCAGATGCTATATCCAAATTAATGGAACTGTCGCCGGACACTGTTGTTTTACTTAAAGAAGGCAAAGAAGTTGAAGTACCGATTGAAGAAGTTCGCGTAGGTGATTTGATTGTTGCCAGAAGCGGCGGCCGTATTGGGGTTGATGGCAAAATCGTAGAGGGCAGCGGCTCTTTGGATATGTCCAGTCTGACCGGAGAAAGTCTGCCTGTTGATAAAACAGTTGGCGATGAAGTCATGAGTGCTACAATGCTTGTTAATGGGCATTTTATTTATCAGGCAACGCATGTAGGCAAGGATACAACGCTTTCCAAAATCATCGATTTGGTTTCTGAGGCCAGTGCTTCCAAGGCGCCTATTTCAAGATTGGCGGATAAGGTAAGTGCTATCTTTGTGCCAACAGTTATGGTCATTTCTTTAGTGACATTAATCGTCTGGCTGATTGCTGGTAAAGATTTTAGTTTTGCACTTTCGATGGCTATTTCCGTGCTTGTCATTTCCTGTCCCTGCGCTTTAGGACTGGCAACGCCAACAGCCATTATGGTAGGAACTGGGAAAGGTGCCGAAAATGGTATATTGATTAAATCCGCAGAAAGTCTGGAAATAGCCCATGAGATTGATACGGTTGTTTTAGATAAGACAGGAACAATTACTTATGGTAAGCCAGCAGTAACAGCTATTGAAACAGAAATGGATGAGGATTTACTGCTTAGCTATGTGGCTAGTCTGGAAAGCATCTCTGATCATCCTTTGGCTAAGGCCATTCAGACAAAAGCCGCAAAACTCAAAAAATATCCAGTCGAAGATGGCAAGAATTTTATTGGTAAGGGACTGGTGGGGACTGTCGATGGTCATCATCTGGGAGTTGGCAATATCAGTCTTGCGGCAGATTTTAAGGTAGATGTTAACAAGGCTAAAGAAAAACTGGAAGCATATGCCAGTCAGGGTATGACGCCATTACTCGTTTTTATGGATGATCATTTTGCCGGCGTGATTGGAATTGCGGATGAAATTAAACCAACAAGCGCTAAGGCCATTGCTCAGCTTCAGAAAATGGGCATTCATGTTAAAATGTTAACGGGTGACCATCCAGCGACAGCAAATGCCTTAGCTGCCAGATTGCATCTGGATGATGTTGTGGCTCAGGTTTTGCCTCAGGATAAAGAAAAGATTGTCAGTGATCTTGTCAAAGAGGGACATAAAGTGATGATGGTTGGCGATGGCATCAATGATGCTCCGGCATTAATGAGTGCCAGTGTTGGTGTTGCCATTGGTGCTGGCAGTGATATTGCTTTAGATTCAGCGGATATCGTTTTGATGAGAGATGATTTGGTTGATGTTGTCAGTGCGATAGAGTTAAGCCGTTCAGTCATTAAAAACATTAAAGAAAATCTTTTCTGGGCCTTTTTCTATAATTCCATTGGTATTCCATTGGCTGCGGGTGTTTTCTATCCAATCAATGGCTGGGCACTGAGCCCAATGTTTGGCGCTGCAGCTATGAGTTTGTCATCATTTTGTGTTGTAAGTAATGCCCTGAGGTTGCGTTTTTTCAAACCAAGTCTTAAAATAGAAGAAAGAAACATAGAAATCAAACAAGAAATCAAGGAGGAAGTTAAAATGAAGAAAGTATTGGATGTGGAAGGCATGATGTGCCAGCATTGTGTGATGCATGTCAAGAAGGCATTAGAAAAAGTAGAAGGCGTTGACAGTGTTGAAGTCAGTTTGGAAAACAATCAGGCGACAGTCACATTATCCCATGAGGTTTCGGAGGCTGCTTTTAAAGAAGCCATTGAAGATGCCGGATACACATTGAAAGGAATTGCTTAAAATGCCTGTTAATAAGAGTTCCAGCGAAAGACTCTTAAAGACTGCCCGGGGACAAATCGATGGTATTTTAAAAATGGTGGAAGACGGACGTTATTGTATGGATATTGCCAATCAGCTTTTAAGTCTGGAAGCCATCATCAAAAAATGCCGCCGGGAGGTATTACAGAATCATCTTCGTACCTGTGTCAAAGACGCTAAGAACGAAAAAGATCTGGATCAGAAAATTGATGAATTAATCCGGGTTCTGGAAAAGCTAGACTGAAAAGTAAGTAAATAGAATAAAAGAAAAAAGCTTCTTGTTCATTTTTGAAAAGAAGCTTTTTAAATTATTTTGCCGGATGTTTTTTTCTGAATTGTACCAATTTTTTTTCCAGATAAACAAGCATGTCATGCGACAACAGATTGAAGTAATGACTGAATATAAATGCCAGTGCAAAGAGCGCAAGCACTGTCGCAAAACAGAACATATCAAGCACGACCATTTCAAAGAGTTCATGCAGGAATACCAGCCCAACAACGGCAACCACACTCATGGATCCGAAAACAAGTCGGCGGTAGAAAGAATTCAGAGGGTAAATCTTTTTTAAAACAAGCATAATGCATAAATCAGTGACCAGAACAGACATGGTTGAGCGAACTTCATGCGGATATCCAAAAACTTTGCAGAAAACAGAAATGATCAATACTTCCAGGAAGATGGATAAAGCACCGGGAACAGCTTTAGAGAGAACATTGATAATGAACTTTCCTTCGACCAGGCTGTAATCTTTTTCTAATGTCAGAAAGAAAGAGGGAATGCCAATAGCGACGGAACCAATAAAGGTCAGCTGAATGGGTTCAAAAGGATACTGTGTAAAACTAATCATGGTCATAAAAGTAATCAGTACGGAAAATATCGTTTTCACCAAAAATAAAGATGCGGCATTTTGAATGTGGTGAATCACTTTTCTGCCTTCCGCAAGAACGCTGGGCAGATGAGAAAAATCGGAATCCAGAAGCACGATATTGGAAACTTCTTTGGCGGCTTCACTGCCTTCTGCCATGGCAATGGAACAATCAGCCTGTTTTAATGCCATCACGTCATTGACACCATCCCCCGTCATGCCAACTGTATGTCCTGCCTTTTGCAAAGCCATGACAAGTTCCTTTTTCTGACTGGGACTGACACGCCCGAAAATAGTGTACTGGCTAACAGCTTCTTCAATCATTTCCTGACTAGTCAGGGTTGAAGCATCAATATAATTATCGGCATTTTTAACACCGACCCGGCGGGCAATCAGACTGACTGTAGCTGGGGCATCTCCGGAAATAATCCGAATATCCACACCCTGTTTTTCAAAGTAATCAAGTGTATCTTTTGCGTTGGCTCGGATGCAGTCACTAATGACAATCAAACCTAACGGATCTAAATCTTCAGGGAGTTGATAGCCCTGTATCTGTGTATGGCTTTTCGCTAAAACAATGACGCGCATACCATCGGTTGTGTGCGTTTCAATAATCTTTTTTAAATGATCCTGACTGTCAGGAAAGAGAAATTCAATAGCTCCCATAAGTAAAGTGCAGTCTTCATAGACTGCACCGCTGTATTTCCTTTCTGAAGAAAAAGGAATTTTGCGGACTGCAGGATAATCATAGGTATTGATTTTGAAGAATTCTCTTAATGCCAGGCTGGTGGCATTTTCATCATTTAGCGATGATAAAAGCTGCTTCATGTTTTTATCTATAGGATCATCATCATTTAACTGATAGACTTTTTCAACGCGCATGCGACCTTCGGTTAAGGTGCCCGTTTTGTCCAGGCAGAGTACATCGACATGGGCCAGTGTTTCAATACAATAAATATTATGTACCAGTGTTTGTTTTTTGGAAAGTTCAATTACCCCCAGCGCCAAAGAAATAGTGGTTAACAGAACCAGTCCTTCCGGGATCATTCCGGAAACTCCGGCAACAGTGCCAATAATACTGTCACTGTACGAAGAATGGTTGATTAAAAACTGCGTTAAAAACAGCAAAATGCCCAGAGGCAGAATAATCATACTGATCAGTTTAAGAATCACATCAATATTTTCCTGCAGAACGGATTTTTGCTTTTTATTGCTTTTCGCCTTTAACATGATTTTGCTGGAAAAGTTATCTTTGCCAACATGAATGACTTTGACATAGGCATCCCCAGAAACAATAAAACTGCCGGAATAGAGTTCATCTCCAGCGTTCTTCTCAATAATATCCGGCTCTCCTGTCAGTAAAGATTCATTGACTTCCAGACTGCCGCTTTCAACGATGCTGTCACAGACAATCTGATTGCCGCTTTTTAAATGTAAAATATCATCAAGGACAATTTCACTGATGGGTAGAGGCACTTCTCTGTCATCCCGCAGTGTTAAAATTTTTGCCTCGGCAATTATATTTAAGCGGTCCAATGTTTTTTTGGCCCGGATTTCCTGCACAATACCAATAAACATATTACAGATGGCAACACCGACAAACATCAGATTTTTGTAAACACCGGCGCTGATGACTAAGAGTGCCAGAATTAAAATGATCAGGTTGAAAAATGTAAAAACATTATTTTTGATGATCTTTTTGATGGTCATGTCATTAGGATTATGAAAATGATTGATTTGTCCGTTTTCAATACGCTTCTCAACTTCAATTTTAGATAATCCTTTGACTGTCATAACCAAACACCATCCTTTTCGACTATTTCATCTTACAAGAAATTTGGCAGGCTGTAAAGCATCTTAAGAAAAACATCAGAAATTTTAGTTGTCTAAATTAGAGAGTTTTGATTGTGTTTCCTTGGTATTTGTCATAAAATAAAGGTAAGGGTCAGAGCCTTAAAAATGAGAATAATTTTCGAGCTATTTTAGTGAATCGATGCAGATATAGGAGGACATACGAATGAATGATAAAATCAAGGGGAGCATTTATGGATTGCTGATAGGAGATGCGCTGGGGGCACCTTATGAATTTAGAACAGCAGAATATATGGAAAGTCTTGCAGCGGTGGATATGCTGCCGCCACAAAATCATCAAAGAACATACAAAGAGGCAAAAGTTGGGACCTGGTCTGATGAGGGAGCCATGATGCTTTGTATGATGAATACAATTAATGACTGTCATGCTTTTAAGCCGGATTTTTATCTGCGCCAGTTAGTGGCATACAAGACCCAAGGCCTTTATGCAATTAATCATACCGTTTTTGGCTGTTCCCGACATTTCGATCAGGTCATCAAGACTTTTCAGGAGGGCGGAAAAATTTTCCATCTTGATGCTAATATGACCAGTCGTGATTCCGGTACTTTGACAAGAGTCCTGCCGCTGGCAATTTTTGATGCCAAGAATGATGCGACCAGTACCATCAGATTAGCCCATACCCAGGCACTTTTGACGCATGCTCATCCAATCAATGGGATTTGCAGTGCCATCTATGCACAGTGGATCAAAAACCTGGTTAACGGCATCAAAAATCCTTTTGTAAAAGCGATTAATTCTTTACTGGAACTCTATAATACAGACTGCCGTGAACTGATTGTTCGGGATGTTTTGCGCCGCAATGGCAGCACGGGAATCAATGATATTGTGGATTGCCTGATGGATACATATGATATTATTTCCAAAACAGACAGCTATCATGATGCCGTCATTATGGCCGTAAAAAAAGGCGGGCAGACAACAGCTCTGGCAAGCAGTGTAGGCGCTATTGCCGGTCTGATTTACGGATTTCAGGATATTCCAAGCAAATGGGTGGGACTGTTAAGAGGACAGGAAACAGTAGAACAATTATTAGCGAGATTTGAGATTGAATTAGGAGCGTAATCATATGACAAAATATATCCTGGCAATTGATCAGGGCACAACAAGTACTCGGGCAATTCTTTTTGATCATGATGGACATAGCGTCCATCAGACGCAGCGTGAATTTACACAATATTTTCCTCATTCCGGATGGGTTGAACATGATGCTATGGAAATCTGGAACTCTGTTCTTGAAGTAGTCGCCAGTCTTTTTATTGAGACATCCGTCACCCCGGAAATGATTGCGGCTATTGGCATTACTAACCAGCGTGAAACAACCGTTGTCTGGGACAAACGAACAGGCAAGCCAGTTTATCATGCGATTGTCTGGCAATCCCGGCAGTCCCAGCCAATATGCGATGATTTGGTTGAGCGCGGTTATAAGGATATGATTTATGAAAAGACAGGTCTGATTATTAATCCCTATTTTTCCGCAAGCAAAATCCGCTGGATTTTAGATCATGTCGATGCTGATCCAAACAATCTGGCTTTTGGTACGATAGATACCTGGTTAGTTTGGAAGTTAACAGGCGGTAAAGTGCATGTCAGTGACTATTCCAACGCTTCCAGAACGCTGTTATATAATATTCATGATTTATGCTGGGATCAGGAACTCCTGGAGCTCTTTAATATTCCGGAATGTATGCTTCCAGAAGTGAAGCCTTCCAGTGAAATTTATGGTTACACGGATGATACTGCGCTTTCCGGTGTCCATTTCCGCTGTCCGATTGCCGGCATTGCCGGGGACCAGCAGGCTTCATTATTTGGAGAGACCTGCTTTAATAAAGGCGATATTAAAAACACCTATGGCACGGGCTGTTTCCTTTTAATGAATACAGGAAAAGAAGCTGTTCAGTCAGAAAATGGTCTATTGACAACGATTGCCTGGGGAATCAATCAGGAAGTTCATTATGCATTGGAAGGATCTGTATTTGTCGCCGGATCCAGTATTCAGTGGTTAAGAGATGGATTGGAGTTTTTCAAAAATGCGGCTGAAAGTGAAGCATACGCAACGCAGATTGCTGATAGTGACGGCGTCTATGTTGTGCCGGCTTTTGTCGGTTTGGGAACGCCTTACTGGGATAATGATGCCAGAGGTGCAATGTTTGGTTTAACCAGAGGAACGACAAAAGCGCATATTACACGGGCGACGCTGGAATCCATTGCTTATTCCAGTCTGGATGTCATTGAAGTAATGAAAAAAGAAGTAGGCACAGATATTCCTGTTTTATATGTAGACGGCGGAGCTTCAGCGAATCATTTTTTGATGCAGTTCCAGTCCGATATAGCGCATTGTGAAATCAGGATTCCAACCGTCAAAGAAACAACCGCACTCGGCGCTGCTTATCTGGCCGGACTGGCAGTAGGTTTCTGGAAAGATCAAAATGAAATCAAGCAGCTTCACCAAATCAATGAATCTTATCATCCAGTAATGGATCAGAAACAAGTGGAAAAACTTTATCAGGGCTGGAAAAAAGCAGTTCAAGCGACAATGCAGTTTAAATAAGAACTTTATGACAGACAAATTGGCCGTATTTTTTCCAGGGCAGGGATACACGTGTCAGGAAGATCTGATAAAAGGATGCATAGATATTTATCAAGCTAAAGGATACAAGACCGTTATTTTGGATTTTGGCGGTATAACTTTCTCTAAAGACCAGGCATTTTCCCTTGATTATGAAAAGGTTAAACCGCTTTTGAAAAGTAAACTGGCCCCTTTCTTCGATCAGCGCTATAAAGATTTAGTTTTTGTATCAAAAAGCTTCGGCACGCTTTGCGCAGTTCATGCAGACCAGGATTTTATTTTGCCCGCAAGACATTTATTCCTGACGCCGCTTCCGGAGACACTGGCGCTTATTCAAGATGAAACGCAAATCATTGCGATGGTGATTGGTTCACAAGACCGTTTCTTAGCAGCTCAGACAATGCTGGATTTCTGCAGTAAACGACATATTCAGGCGCTGCTGTTTGAAGGAACCGGACATCGTTTGAAATATCCTGATGATAATATAAAAACCGCTAAGCTCAACCAACAAATTTTTGAGCTGTGCGCTTAAAGGAGACATGTATATGACATTACCAAAAAATTTCTTATGGGGCAGTGCCACTGCCTCCTATCAGTGTGAGGGTGCCTGGCAGGAAGATGACAAGGTGCCATCCATGTGGGATCACTATCTTCACCAGGAAAATCTGGAAAATGGCGATGTAGCCAGTGATCATTATCATCGCTATGAAGAAGATTTACGCATGTTAAAGGAGGGCGGGCAGAACAGCTATCGTTTTTCTTTAGCCTGGCCGCGCATCATTAAAAATATAGAAGGCGAAATCAATATGAAAGGTATTGAACATTATCTGGCTGTGTTCCGATATCTAAAACAGCTGGGTATTGAGCCAAATGTCACCCTCTATCACTGGGATTTGCCGCAGTACCTGGAAGAAATCGGCGGCTGGCAGAATGCCAGGACATGTGAGGCATATTTGCATTATGTTAAAGTTTGTTTTGAATATTTCCATGAATATGTAAATATCTGGGTTACATTTAATGAACCAAGATGGTTTATTTTCAATGGCTATTTTATCGGCAATTATCCGCCAGCTGTTCATGATGTCGCTAAAACAATTAAAGGTGCTTTTCATGTAATGTATGCCAGCGCACTGGCAGTAAGGGCTTTTAGAGAAGGCGGTTATCCGGGAAAAATCGGAATCGTTCATAGTTATACCCCTGTCGATGGTGTAGATGATACCTTAGCTACAAGAATTGCCATGCGATATGCCGATAATTATTGTAATAACTGGGTGCTTGATACTGCGGCTTTAGGGGAATTTCCAATCGATATGCTGGGAAGATTAAGTGAAGATTATGATTTAAGCTTTATGCTGCCTCATCATTTAAAAACAATTAAAGAAAATACTGTTGATTTTTTAGGACTGAATTACTATGCGCGGGCTTTAGTGAAACCTTATACGCAGGGAGAAACGACGCTGATTGTCAATAATGCCGGCAAATCTCAAAAGGGTACAAGCAAAACCATTATCAAAGGCTGGTTTGAACAAGTACAGGATCCGGATACAGAAAAGACGGACTGGGATGGAGAAATTTATCCGCAGGGACTTTACAAGGGCCTGATGCGGGCTTATCAACGTTATCATCTGCCAATGTATGTGACAGAGAATGGTCTTAGCTTCTATGAAGATGCTTCTGAAGATAAAATCAATGATACTTATCGCATCAGTTTTATGAATGATCATATTAATGCCATTATGAATGCAGTAGATGAAGGGGCTGACGTGAGAGGCTATTATGCCTGGTCCAGCTTTGATTTGTATTCATGGAAAAATGGATGTGTCAAACGCTATGGTCTGGTTGCTGTAGATTTTGAAAATGGGCTGCAAAGAAGGCCTAAAGCTTCGTATGACTGGTATCGTGAAGTGGCTCAAAGCAATGGCGCTAATATTATCAGGACTGCGTATCCAAAATTTGAATAATGATCTAATGATACCTGACATGGGTATCATTTTTTTTGGCTATTTTTTCTTCCTTCTGAATATATTGTACTATTAGGAAGGGAGGAAGGCAAATGACCTTAGAAAAACTGAAACCTGGAGAATGTGCTTATATTATACATATTGGCGGGCATGAAAAACTGCGGCGAAGATTATTGGATATGGGACTGACGCCGGGAACATTGATTGTCATGAAAAAGCGAGCGCCATTGAAGGACCCATTGGAAATATCTGTCAGATCTTACGAATTGGTTTTACGAAAACAAGATGCTTCTTTGATTGAAATAGAGGTGATTCACTAATGATCGCTGCTTTGATTGGCAACCAGAATTGCGGGAAGACGACTTTATTCAATGCTCTGACAGGAGGCCATCAGCGTACAGGTAATTTTCCTGGGGTAACAGTGGCGGCTAAAATTGGAAAAATAAAAGAAAGGCCGCAGTGGACCCTGGTTGATTTGCCGGGCATTTATTCACTTTCACCGTATTCAGAGGAAGAAATGATTACACGTGATTTCCTGTTAAGGGAAGATATACAGGTCATTATCAATATTGTGGATGCTGCGCATCTTGAGAGAAATCTGTATTTATCGCTGCAGCTGATGGATTTAAATATGCCAATGATCATTGTTTTAAATATGATGGATGAAATCGAAGCCAGCGGCAGCGTTATACATAGATCAATGCTGGAAGAAAGGTTAGGCATCCCAATAGCTGCCATTAGTGCAGTAAAAAATACTGGCTTTTCTGAGCTGCTGGAAAAATTAGACAGGGTTGATCGAGCAGAAAAAAAGGATCAACACCCGGTATATGTGGGAGAAATCGCTAAAGCCAGATTAAAAATAGCCGCTTTGCTTGAAAATAAAGGAAAATTCGCTGATTTTTTTGCCGTTAAGCTGCTGGAAGAGGATCCCTTTATCAGAAATCATCTCAAGCTGCCTCCAAAAACGCAGCGGCAAATAGAGGAATTATTGATTCAGCTTGATGAGACCTTGCCTTTTGAGCGATATGAGACAATAGCGATGCAGCGTTATCAGTGGATTGATGAGATAAGCGAACAATGCCTGCATATTGTCAAAAAAAAGACTTCTTTTCAGATAGATAAAATCTTGACGCATCCAATCATAGGTCTGCCTTTATTTGCCATCTCAATTTTCTTTGTCTTTTGGCTCTCTTTTGATTTTGTTGGGGGAACCTTAAGTTCTGTCTTGTCGGCAGTGTTGGAATACTTAAGCCAATCTCTCTTAGACTATCTGACGATCAAGCAAACGAATCCTCTGCTTATTTCTCTGGTGATTGAAGGAATTGTTCCCGGCGTGGGCAGTGTACTTTCTTTTTTGCCAATAGTTGTCACTTTATTTTTCAATCTTTCTATTTTGGAAGATACAGGCTATATGGCCAGAATTGCAATGATGATTGACCGGCCAATGAGAGCAATCGGGCTATCGGGAAAAAGCTTTGTTCCTTTGTTTATCGGATTTGGATGCAGTGTGCCTGCGATCATGGCTACACGTACATTGCCAGACAGTCAGGAAAGAAGAAAGACGCTTCTATTGATTCCATTGATGAGCTGCTCAGCCAAACTGCCGGTTTATGCTTTGTTTTGTGCAGCTTTCTTTAAAAATCATGCAGTTTACGTGATGATGGTACTGTATCTTCTGGGAATAATATTTGCCCTGATATTCGGTTTTATTTTTCGTACAAATGAAGAAGCAGTACCGTTCCTTTTGGAATTGCCTGATTATCGGCTGCCATCTGTCAGAAATTTAGTGATGCTTTCCTGTGAGAAGGCTAAAGATTTTATCTCTAAAGTCTTGACTATTATTTTTCTTTCGACGCTTCTTATTTGGTTTTTGCAGCGATTTGACGTGCATTTAGATGTTGCCAGCCATCCGCAGGATAGTCTGCTTGCCATGATTGGACAAATGATATCTCCGGTATTTCAACCATTAGGACTAAATGACTGGCGGATAACGGCAGCCTTAATCACTGGTATTTCAGCCAAAGAAGCGATCCTTAGCAGCCTTGCAGTGCTTTTAAATAGTACAATCGGCAGTCTCGCTGGAAATCTGGGAGCTTTGTTTACACCATTATCTGCATTTTCCTTTTTGATTTTTGTTTTACTCTATACGCCGTGTCTAACAGCACTCCGGACCATGATTAAAGAAACAAGATCATTTAAATGGGGATTATTACTGTTGGTCTTACAAACTGGTTTTGCCTGGATCACGGCCGCAATTGTTTATCAGTTAGGGCGTTTATTGCTTTGAAAATTCTTAATTTTTGATAAAAAATCTTTTTGGCTATTTATTTCTCCTTAAAAAAGCTGTATAGTATGATGAAGAGGCTGGCAAGGAGGGGGAAAATCATGGCTAAAAAAGTCTATTTGCTTTTAACGCGCTCCAATACATTTGCATCAAAAGCGATTTATCAGCTGACAAAGGATGAATTTACGCATGTCTCTATTAGTCTTGCGGAGAATATGGAACCTATGTATTCTTTTTGTCGCCGCTATCCTCGTTTTGCTTTGCCGGCAGGGTTTACTTCGGAATCTTTGCAGAAAGGCTTCTATGCCATTCATGCCGGCATTCCCTGCAAGCTCTATGCGCTAAAGATTGAGGATCAGGCATATGATAAACTGAAAATGGCTTTGGATCTTTTAATGGAACACAGCCGAATTTTAAAATATGATATATTAGGAACCATGTTTTGCCGACTCGACATTGCCCATCAGCGGCATAACCATCGCTACTGTTCCTGGTTTGTGGCAGAATTGCTGGGAGATTTAAAGATTCTTTCCTTTGATAAGGATTATTCTCTGGTACGCCCTATGGATTTTACTTTTTTTGAAGAACTTGAGCTTGTCTACAGCGGAACTGTCGGAGAACTTTCAAAACAGATGCTTTGTTTAAAAAATTAACAAATCCTCCCTGTTATTCAGTGGAAAGTATGATATAATAATTGCCGGAAAAGAGGTTTGAATATGAAAAAAATAGGAAGAAATGATCCCTGCTGGTGCGGCAGCGGAAAAAAGTATAAACAATGCCATATGGCTTTTGATGAAAAAAAGAAATTATTTAAACTGCATGGTGAAGAGGTACCTACGCGGGATATGATCAAAAATGAAGCGGAAATTGCGGCAATCAAAGCGAGTGCGGTCATTAACACAGCTGTCTTAGATGAAGTTGCCAGCAAGATCCATGCCGGGATGAGCACTCAGGATATTGACGATATTGTTTATCGTTTTACAAAATCAAAAGGCGCTATTCCAGCACCTTTAAACTATGAGGGCTTCCCTAAGAGTGTCTGTACTTCAGTCAATAATGAAATTTGCCACGGGATTCCCAGCAAGGATGTTATCTTAAAAGAAGGGGATATTGTCAACGTTGATGTCTCTACCATTTATAAAGGTTATTATTCTGATGCCAGCAGAATGTTCTGCATTGGAGAAGTCAGTCCGGAAGCTAAACGCTTGGTTGATGTCACTAAGGAATGCATGGAATTAGGCATTGCGGCAATTAAGCCATGGGGACATTTAGGAGATATCGGTGCTGCTATTCAGAAACATGCCCATGAGAATGGTTATTCAGTTGTCGTAGAATTTGTTGGACACGGCGTTGGACTGGAATTCCATGAAGAACCAATGGTTCCTCATTATGGGGAAGCAGGAATAGGCGTTTTGCTTGCGCCAGGAATGATTTTTACAGTAGAACCAATGATTAATCAGGGAAGTGCCGAATTGTATGTCGACAGCAAAAATCATTGGACTTCCTATACACGTGATGGAAAATTAAGTGCTCAGTGGGAGAATATGATTCTGGTTACTGAAGACGGCATTGAAATTTTATCAAAGTAGGTCAACAAAATGACCTGCTTTTTTTATTTTGTGAACATTGATCTAAATGTTGCCGCATATCTTAAAATGAGGTGAATCATATGCGATTGGAAAATCATGATCTTGAGGTGCTGCTTCCGGAAGCTATTCATTTGCTTTCAAAAAGCGGCAGTTTAAATATTCAGCGTCTGAACTACCAACTAGCCAAAGACAAAATGTATCTGAATGCCCGAGGCAGTTACGGCGGCCTTGCTGTGGGAATTGATCTGGCCCTTTGTTTTTTTATCAAAGGTGGGGCTTTAGGGATTGAGATAGAACGCGGTTATTTAGACAGTGCGCTGATGAAGGGGGATATCCTTCCTTTTTTAAAAACGACATTAAAGAATCATCCATATTTATGTGTAGAAGATAGAACGCTTTATTTTTACCATCCTAAGTTAAATCTCGCTTTGTTTTCTATGGATGAGAACGGTATTGAATTAACATTCAAATAAGTGGTTTTACCCTGACTTTTATGTTAGAATAAAGTCAGGAGAGTGATAGAAGTGAATAGAAAACAAAAAGGAGCACTGGCACTTGCGGGGACAGTTCTTGCCGGAGCAGCGTTATTTGAAGGATTCAGACAAGGCGGCAAACGACTGTTTAAAAGGGCCTTCAGTACCAAAAAACGAGAAGTTGATGAATCATGCTGGCTTTTTAAAATGCCCTATGAAACAATGGAGATGAAAAGCGCTGACGGATTGAATCTGAAAGGATACTATGTCCCACGTGATAACGCGGAGTTTACATTTGTCATCGTTCACGGCTATCATGGTCATGCCTTCAGAATGAGTGAATACGCAGAGGCTTTTTATGAAACTTTTGCCTGTGATTTATTTTTGCCTGATTTGAGAGGACATGGACAAAGTGAAGGAGATCTGGTTGGCTATGGCTGGTTGGATAAGGATGATGTGAAAGCCTGGGTTGAAAAAATTCACGAGCTGCATCCGGAAAGACCCATTGTTATTTTCGGCCTTTCAATGGGTGGGGGTACAGTTAACTTCCTTGCAGATCAAAAAATGCCGGGCGTTAAAGTGCTGGTCGAAGACTGTGGATACAGCAGTTTATATCAGGAATTAGATTTCCAGTGCCGTCAGGAAACACGCCTGCCGCTGCTGCCATTCTATTATGGTGTTAACCAGCAGGTCAAAAAACATGCCGGATATAATGTGTTAGATGCTGATGGATTATTGGCTGTTTCTCACGCAAAGTATCCAATGTTGTTTATTCATGGACTGGATGACGATGTTGTCCCAAGTCAAATGGTATTTGACCTTTATAATGCATGTACAACAGAGAAACAAATGTTTTTTGTTAAGGCAACTGGACATGCCGATTCTTTGAAAAACAGTAAAAAAGCATATCTTGAAACACTGGATCAGTTTTTAAAAGAACATCTTTAGACCTCGTAAGAGGTCTTTTTATATTAAGGCTATGCTGCTGTATGATTTTGGAATAATGTAATTTTATATATGTCTGCCCATTGTCCATCATGGATAAAACTTCTGTCATAAACACCGCCATTTTTTTTGATAACCTGAATTGAGGCGCTGTTTGTTTTTTCAACAGACAGATATATTTCTGGTAAACCGGCCTGTTGAGCAACCTCTAAAAGCTGCCGCAGCATTTCTGTCGCATATCCCTTTTTTCTTTCGGATGGACGTACACTATATCCGCAATGACCAAGATCTTTCAGAAAATCATTTAAGGTATGCCGCAGATCAATGATGCCGACGATTTTCTGATCACTTTCTCTAAGAGCGAAAAAGGTATCTGTGAGCACCCAATCTTTATTTACGGTTTTTGGATCGGCATTGTTTGTAACATTGCATAACCATGCTTCATAATCATTCATTTGATCTAGCAATTCACTGCCATTAATGACGGATTCCCCATGTTGGAAATGTTCATTCCGATATTCAAGTGCCTGCTTCTTTAGTGCCATGCTTGGCCTTACCAACGTGATTTGTAAGCTTTTCATCATCAATTCTCCTCTGAAATTAGTAATTTTTTTATAACTGCGATAATCCTGTCAGGAATATCGTTATCTATTTCCATTAATTTACTATACATTCGCACACCCTGATAGGAAAAAACAATTATATCAAATACAGCTTCCGGATCTGCTTTCTTAAAATCTCCATTTTTTATGCCGTAATTGATGAAATCTATCCACATGGATTTGGAATTTTCATACTGCCTTTTTATGGCGTTGTCTGTTTTTGATATTTCTGGATTACTATAAAATTCATAGATTGCTAAACTTAATGAATTTTTACTGTCCGTCATCTCTCTGGCATAGATGGCAAACATTTCTTCTAAGATGACGTCTGCGGGAATTCCCTGTTTCATTTTCTGATCAAATAGATTTTTTTGGTTATTAGTAAATTGGCTGACAATTTCCAAAAAGATTTGTTCTGTGCTTTCATAGTGGCGATACAGACCACCGCGACTAAGCCCGGTTTTTTCACAAATGTCTTTCATCGTGACATTTTTATATCCATTATCGGCAAAAAGCTTATATGCTTCCTCACAGATATGTTTTTTTGTTGCACTTCCTTTAGCTCCCATATAACTGCCCCCCTTTTGCGACATATATGTCTTTTTTTATATTATGCGACACCAATGTCGCTTTGTCAACAAAAAAATATGCCTAAGAGAACATTGCCTATTTTCAACAACTGCTGCATTGATTAAGCAGAGGAAATCCATCTTTTTCTTGATCATGGTTGAATTTTATTTAAATATGTGATAAAATCGATTAAAAGATGGTTAAATATGTGAATCGAAGAGGTGAAACAGATGTTGGAAATCAATAAAATCAATGTACTGAAAAATAATCAGCTGATGCTTAAAGCTGATTGCTTTTGGACATATGATACAGGTATTGTCATGACAGAATGCTTTAGCGAAAGTCAAAGGGAAGCGCTGTTTAAACAAATTCTTCTAAAAGATCATCAGTTTGAAAGCTACTCATTTAATCAGAAAACAGTTGAAGACGTCGGCCTTTTTTCAGAATGCAATCTATCCGTGCTCAGCCAGAACATCATTTGGCTCTCAGATCTGACTTTAAAAGAACATCTCTCCTTATTTTCCCTGCAGCGGCGGATTCGCGTTTATACTTGGAAGCTGGGTTTAAAAACGCAAATGAATATGCAGCCTTCTGAATTAACCGCAAAAGAGCAAATAAAAGCAGGGTTAGTCATGGCTATGGCTTCCAATAAGCCAATTTTGGTTCTGGATATGCCTGTTTCTTATCTTGAACAAATCATGTCCAAAGACATGACAGAGCTTTTACAAGAGTACAGCAGAAATCATTTAGTCATCCTTCCATATCTGAAAAATGAAACTTGTTTGTCGGCGGACGTCCTTTACCAGGTTCATGAACATGAACTTGTGGATGTCAGAAAAAATGTTAAATCACGTTCTGAAATATCCATATACCAACCCGTTTGTTCTGACTGGGGCGTTCGCCTGAAGTTGTTACTGACGCTGAAAAGAAATAACAAGTTACAGATGATATTAAAAATGGTGTTGCTTAGTTTGTTAGTGATGATCGTATGTCTTAATTTTTCAGCTTTTATCAAACTGACAGCTCTGGTGATGATGCTCTGGCTAAATACATTATTTATCCAGGAAAGTCTTTTGACAGATTGGCAGTTAGTGGCTTTCTTTAAACAATTCAACTGGCAGGATAAGTCTGTAAAACATCTGCTGTTTCAAAAATATGCTATAGATACAGTTTTCTTATGGATTGTGTGCTCATTAATTAGTTTTCTTTATCAACGCTTAAGTATTCATTTAGGGATTCCCTTATTTTTTAGTGCTTATCGCATAGTGTTGACAATACTTCTATGTCTGATTTTGATGCTTTTTTATCCGGCTTACATATTAAAAAGTCAGCTGTTAAAATATCAGACTGACTTATAGAGAGAAATGGATATTTTCTGGAGACGTTTCTTATCTGCGATTTGATAAGTGACTCCTAATATTCTCCTGGCACATTTTTTTAGGAACGCTAAGCAAATTTCTAACAAGCTGTGTACATGCGCCAATAATTTTTCGATTTGAAGATTTTTTCATCCGTTATCATATGTCATGTTTTTTGCAATAAATTTTGTTATGCTTGGCTGGAAAGAGAGGGGAAAAAGAATGATAAATTATTTGATGGACAGAATCCAGGAAAATATACTAAATACTAAAGCTAAAGGTTTGATTGTCATTGGCGACTGTAAACGGGGGAGATATTGGTTCTACTTCAGAAGCATATGCTTTGATTCATTTGGGGACAAGGGCAATTGAGAAAATAAATATAACCGCTTATGATCATGATTTTCTGACGGTCAATCCATATCTTGGAAGTGATGGACCAATTCCTTGATTCTGTGTTATAATAAATTCAGATAGAGAGGATGTGAAAAGCGATGAAAAAAGTTTTTGCGGCTGTTTTAATTGTGCTTGGCATCATGATAACTGCGGTCTGCCTTCGGGTAAATCATGAAAATCAAATATCAGAATTTGAAGATGCGTTTCCGCAAGCATCAGTCATTGAATCTGTCTGGCAATTTGATAATGTGCTGCTTGATCGCTTTTCCTTTAAAAAAGCAGACGCTATTTATTCCTATGGCGCAAGTTACGCTTGTGAGAATGCCTTAGGCGATTTATCAGATTATTTACTAAATAGTTTTATGGAACTGACACTAGCTGATGAAATGCCGCAGAGTTCCATAATTTATTCATATATGTATCGGGCTAAAGAATGGGATTACCAATTCGGTCAAGGAAATCTGGATATTCGAGTGAAAGCTGACTTGCTGTGCGGATGTTATCATCAAGGGGATTTTGATGTATACTTTATGGCGCATCTAACTGAGCCGCTAGTATCCTGTGACGAAAGCAGTAAAGAGCAGATACTTAATCATGCTCATCAATTTTTTGATTTAATGAACTTGTGAAAATCAGCTGCATTTTACGGCAGCTGATTTTTAAATTTATCACCCAGCGGCAATTCTATTTGATGGGCAAGTAAGCAATTTTTATCTGTGTAAGCGACTAAGTAGTTCAGATTAATTAAATATGAACGATGAATCTGAATAAAACCATATTCTTTTAGGCGCAGCATCGTATTGGAAATTTTATCTCTGACCTTAAAGGTGGTACTGGCTGTATGAATGATGAGATAATGCAAGTAGGATTCAATATAGATGATGTGACTGGCATTGACACAAAGGGTATTTTTTCCTGACTGAAAACGAAGAATGATGTCTGGGTGGTATCTGACATCTTTTATAGATGCTTCAATATCTTCTTTTAAAAACTGTTGGCGCCAGATAGTTAATGGCTTCAAATCTAAAATTTGCAAGATAAAGTCGCCATTTTCAATAATGAATATGTAACGACAGTTTTCGTTTAATTGCTGCTGGGTTAATTTGGAAAAAGAAATTGTATGATCCATCTGATAAATATAAATTTGTTGCGGAAACATAGACAATTGTTCAAGATAGGGATGAATGATTGCCTGGGCTTCATCAGAGCAGTGCATAAGGATTGGCATCATCTGGTTTCTCCTTTATGATTTTTTTTACATATTCTTGAAAGTATATGGAATCTTTGACTAATCCTGGCCGCAAATGGTATTTATCCACAATTTCCACGCCGGCTTTATTAAGCAGATCCAATGCTTTGATATAGATTCCTTCTTGTGAAATCAGATCATCCATTTTCATTGAAATCATAACACCGTCATTCATGAGAAAATTGAGTATCAGGGCATATCCCTGAATGCCTTTCATTTGCGTTGATTGATAACCTAAGCTTAAATTAACAATATCCTTGGTTTTAATCACCATAGCAGGATCAACCTCTTGATGAGCAAGGATGGCTTTAACGGTTTTAAACTGCTCTGAGAGACGCCGGCTGTAGTAGTAGCATATTTCCGTTTCTGATATTTCCAAATACTGACTCATACCGACCATAGGCGTAAAAAATATGAAAATGATGAGTAAAACAGTCACCCCGCCAAGTATCTGCCATAAGCCCATGGACAGATCTTCGAAAGCTTTAGCGATGCCGGTTATCATGATAATCATTGGGATGAGCGCATAAATAAGCACCCATAAATAACCCTTGATAACCATTGTCCTTGTTTTTTTAGTGCCAATATAAATTTTTTCTTTCATAATGTTACCTTCCTTTCAAAACTATTATAGCCTATCGAAGAATAAAAAAAAGAGGCGAGGCACAGATGTCCTATAGCTGGCACGAAAACTTAAAAAATTGTTATACCTGTTTATTTTTAACGGTATTTATTTATAATAATGAATACAGTCATTACTTTAGCAAAGGATGGGATTCAGGATGAATAAAGAAATTTATACATTTCAGGCAGAAATAAAGAAAGTGCCCGATATTGATGGCGCATATGTCGAATTTCCTTATGATGTTAAGAAGCTTTTTGGCAAAGGCAGAGTTAAGGTGCATGCGACATTTGATGGTGTGGCCTATAATGGGAGTTTAGTCAGAATGGGGACTCCCGGATATATCATCGGATTAAGAAAAGATATTCGCCATCAAATTGGCAAGCAGCCAGGAGATGTCGTTTTAGTGACCATTCAGGAAAGCGTATAAAAAACACTGCTCAAATATCAACCTGAGCAGTGTTTTTAACAGAACTATTTTTCAAAGCCTAAGCGTTTTCTCATTGCTTCTTCCTGATCTTTTGCTTCTTTTGGCAATACTCTAGGAACAACATTGACAGAGGCATTGATAATTTCATCCATGTATTTAGCGACAAATTCGCATAAACCAATGAATACATCGCGGTCTAAATGTTCCATTGTATCACGGCGGCTGTGGATTTCAGCACCGCCTCTAACAGACATTGTACCAAACGAAAGTGCTGGGACATCATGTAAAGCAAAGCTTGTGGAGTCACTGGAAGCAAGTCCGGTATGTGTACCTAAATGATGACCATCGACTTTAGCCATATAAACGGCACGGTCAACAAGGCTCTTATCTGCAGAACTGAAAAGCATATCATTACCCATTAAAACGCCAGTCATATCAAAGTTAACGTTTAAAATCACTTTTTCAAGCTCATCCTTGTGTGCTTCACAATATGCCCATGAGCCTAATAATCCAATTTCTTCACTGCCGCACCATACAAATTTAACAGTACGACGAGGTTTGTTTTCAGCATAGTGATGCATCAGTTCCATGATCGTGATGGAGCCAGTACCATTATCCCAGGCACCGCTGGAGAATTCTACAGAATCATAGTGGGCGCTGAATACAACAACTTCATCTTTTAGATCTGTTCCTTCAATTGTCGCAACAACATTGCGGGATTCGCCTTTGGCTTTAGCATCCTGTTTTAAAACAATGTGTACTTCTTCAGGTTTTTCCTTTAATAATAATTCAGCAGTTGCCAGATTCATCATGAATCCAGGGAAATTGCTGTCATCATCTTTGGCAACAGTTGCGTTTCGATGAGGGACTTGTGTTTTCATGATTTCATCATCATAGAAACCACCCCAGGTTGTGATGTAGCCAATGGCACCTTTTTTCACAAGCTTCTTTCTTAAATCACTGGACATGCCTCCAGTAGATAAGCAGATTTTACCCTTTACATCAGTGATATCTTCATCGGCACCGCCGCGGATATAAACCAAAGGTCCCCATAATCCTTCATCAGGTGTTTCTCCGCTGCGGCCAAGGCCAGTGCAGTAAAATTCTTTCTGACAAGGTTTTGTCATTTCCAGCTTTGCTTCAAAAACTTTAGGCTGGGAAATTTCAAATGGTTCGATGCAGGCATCTACGCCAGCTTTTTTACATTCTTCTAAAATTAAATGTGCTGCTTCTAATTCTTTTTCTGTGCCTGAAACTCTTTCAAAAGCTAATCTTGACAAAGTTTCAAAGGCTCTGTTTTTGTCCATAGACATGATAATTCCTCCCTCTTATGAAAACCAATTCATATTAATAACCTTACCATATTTTTTTTGAATGTCAATAAAATAATGCTTTATAATTTCTAAAAAACCTATAAAACAGGGCGCTACAGGAGACAATGAAGCTTTTTTTTGATAAATATTTATGTTAAAGGGTGAAAAATCAGCCTTTTTTCATTAAAAGCCGAAGAATTAACAGATTAAAATTGAAAAAAGCAAAAAAAAGATTGAAAAAGATAAGTGAATGGCTTATGATAAGAATTGTGTTTTAAATATGAGGAGGAAATCATTATGTCAGTCAATAAAGAAAGAGCGTGGGAAACGCTCACAAAATTGAGCTTTGAAAGAGTTACTGGAACGCCTGCCGAACTGGAAGCAGCAAATTATTTGAAATCAGAATGTGAAAAAGCAGGTGTTGAAGCACATTTTGAAACTTATGAAATTGATATGCCAGAAATTCATCAGGCATTTTTAGCAGTCACAAAACCTGAATATAAAGAATATCCGGTGATTGGTATTGGCAAAAGCGGCAATACCCCTGATGAAGGCATTACAGCACCATTTGTTTATGTTGAAAATGCGTTAGATGCTAATCTTGCGGATGTCAAAGGGAAAATCTGTCTGGTTACCGGACGTATGATGCCTGATGCATCAAAGAAACTTGCCGATAAGGGAGCACTTGGATATATTGCTATCCATGGCGGTTTTTATGAAGATCCTACTTTAAAGAATGAGCTGCGTCCAAGAAATACACGCGGTGCTAAAGATATTAATTTGCCAGGCGTTGTTCTGCATATCAAGGACGCTGAAGAATTAGTCAGATCTCATCCAGAAGAAGTAAAGATTATCTTAAAACAGGATGGCGACAAGAAAGGTGAATCACGCAACGTTGTAGCTACTATCGAAGGTACAGATTTAAAAGATGAGATTGTTGCTTTCTCTGCTCATTATGATTCAGTACCATATTCACCAGGTGCCTGGGATAACGGCACAGGATCCATTACTATTCTTGAATTAATGCATCACTACGCTGAAAATAAACCTCGCCGTACAGTCAAATTCATTTGGTGCGGCAGTGAGGAAATCGGCTTGGTTGGTTCCAGAGAATACTGCAAAGCGCATAAAGACGAATTAAAAGATTACATTTTCAATATCAACTTTGATATGACAGGTGTCACTTTAGGTTATGAACACTTCTGCTGCTCTGCCAGCGAAGAAGTGCTGCATGCAGTAGATTATCTGGCTAAATTAGAAGGCTATGCACTCAGCAGCAAACTTGATTTGTATGCAAGTGATTCCACAAGCTTTGCCAATGCTGGGGTTCCTTCAGGTACATTTGCTCGTTTACAATGTCCAGGCGGTGCAGAAATTCACAACCATCATGATACAATGGAACACTTAGATCCTGATTCATTTATGATTACGTTAAACTTTGTTGTTAAGTTCTCTGAACAGGTGATCAATGCGCCAACAAACATCATTCCTCGTAAATTTGCACCTGAACTGCAAAAGAAAATGGAAGAAAGAAAAAAGATGTTTGGATTAGGTGAAGAAAAGAAAGAAGATAAAAAAGAAGAACCTAAAAAGGAAGAAGCAAAAGCGAATTAATGAAATAAGCGGCATGTCTCCAGGCAGATGTGCCGTTTTTTTTGTAAGAAATGTGATAGATCAGACTTTTTAAAAGCTTAATTAAATTGAAATACGGGCAGCTGAGAAAGACAGGCTAGAAACAGAAAGAGAATATATCTTGAATTAAAGTTATTTTAATGTCATAATACCTTTTAATGATGGAAAAGAGGTGTATATGATTATATGAAATTATTGATTATTGAAGATAATGACGATATAAATTCTATGATTAAAGACTATTTAAGAAAATATGGATTTGAATGCTCTCAGGCTTATTCTGGAACAGAGGGAAAGTTATATTTTTCTAATAATTTATATGATCTTATAATCATGGATTTAATGCTGCCAGGAATGTCGGGGGAAGATTTATTACAGGTGATAAGAAAACAGTCTGATGTCCCAGTCATTGTTTTAACCGCAAAAGATACGCTTGATAGTAAAATCCGTGTATTAGGTTCCGGCTCAGATGATTATCTTTGCAAACCTTTTGAGCTGGAAGAGCTTTTAGCGAGAATCCAAGTACAGTTGCGAAAAAGAAACAAAACCATTAGTCCTGTTAAATATAAAAGATTAAGCTTAAAAGATCAGCTTTATGATGCCTTTATTGATGACATCTCTTTAGGTTTAACGAAGCATGAGTATTTAATTTTAGAGTTGCTTGTGAAAAATCCTAAAAGGGTGTTTACCCGGCAGGAAATTTATGAGTATGCTTGGGGTGAAGATTTTTATGTTGATGATAAAACTATCAACACTCATATAAGCAACATTAGAAAGAAAATACGTAAAGTAGTCGATGAAGATTATATTAGCACGGTGTGGGGAATAGGATTTAAAATGACCGAGTAACATTAACTCGGTTTTTTCTTTATACTTTCTTGATATTTACTTGATACTTTTTGAAACTTTGTCTTGTATAATGCACTTATCTGATAAAGGAGGTTAAAATCATGAGCGAATATGTATTGGAAATCAGCAATTTGTCAAAAAAATACAAAGAGGCCTATGCTGTAAATCACATTAATATGAAAATTAAAAAAGGAGACATTTATGGTTTTATTGGAAGGAATGGCGCAGGGAAATCAACAACTTTAAAAATGATTACTGGGCTTGTTTTTCCGACAGAGGGAGAAATTAGATTATTTGGTGAAAAGAGAAATCAAATGACAACGAGAAGAATAGGGGCTTTAATTGAAAATGCTGGTTTATATCCGGGATTAAATGCATATGACAATATGGATATTAAAGCGACAGGTATGGGACTTCATGATAAGTCTAAAATAACAGAGTTATTAGCATTGGTGAAACTGGATGCTAAAAGTAAAAAGCCAGTAAAAAAATTTTCTTTGGGTATGAAACAGCGCCTGGGCATTGCGATGGCATTATTGGGAAATCCGGATTTATTAATTTTAGACGAACCTATCAATGGGTTAGATCCGGAAGGAATTCGAGAAATGAGAGAACTTATTTTGTATCTCAATGAATCTAAGGAAATGACTATCATCATTAGCAGTCATATTCTTGGTGAGTTAAGTAAAGTTGCAACTCGGTATGGTATCATTAGAGATGGTATGCTTATTGAAGAAATAAGTGATGAGGAATTGAAAATGAAATGTCAGGATTACTTATCTGTCAAAGTCGATAAGGCGGCATCCGCAATTCCTTTATTGGAAAAAGCATTAAATATTCATGATTATCAAATATATGAAAATGATGAGATAAGGATATTTGGAAAGACAGACAGTCAACAGGTGAATAAGATCCTTACAGAGTCTTGCGTGGCTGTTTCATCAATTTATTATCAGAAGCAGGATTTAGAATCTTATTTTTTAGAAAAGATCGGGGGAGATTAACAATGCTTAATATGATTAAAGCAGAAATAAAAAGATTAGTAAAAAGCAAAGAATTTTGGGTGGCAATCGGTGTTTATCTGTTAGTTTATTGTGGCTGCTTTTTTATACAGTTGTCAGCGCAGTCAGGTGAAGCTTTTATCAGTCAGGAATATTCTAAAGAACCAGGATTCTATATAATTGTAGATGCCATAATTGCTTCATTGAATCAGATGGTTCAGACATTCGGGTTTGGATTTGGCAGTCTTATTTTAGGTATTTATTTTACTTCGTTTGTATGCAGTGAATACAGTTCCGGCTATATTAAAAACACAGCGATGATGGAGGGTGGAAGAGCATCTGTTATTATTTCCAAAACGATAATTGCTGCGCTTATTTCCATGATTGTTATATTATTCAACTATATAGTAGGGGCAATTTTAGGAACATCATTCATTCATATCTTTACGATTGAACCCTTGACGGAACTTTTGAAAAATGGCTGTATCATGTGGCTTCTTTCAATTGCATTATTCAGTCTGGTAATTTTTCTTTCAACTTTTTTTCATAGTAAAACAGCAGGCATCGTGATTTTGTTTTTAGTTTCTTCAGGTATGCTTTTGCCAGTATTTCATACAGTATTTGATTTATTACATATACCTTGGGCTGCCGAATATACATTGAGTTATTTTTTTAGTACAGTCCTTAATACGAGCACGATCATGTCCCATGCATTTGTGATGTCAATTCTTTTTATGATGGTGTATAATATTTTAAGCATATTAATAATCAAAAGAAGAGATCTATAGCAGACTTTAGAAAGGTGGTTAGAGAAGATGCGATTGCTATGTGTACTGCTTGCTTTTTGTTTGGGCACTTCTCTGATTGCTTTATTTTTATTAAGGCAAGACATAAAAAAGCTTAAGGAACAAATCGTGTATAAAAATCGAACAGAAAGTCATTTTGAAATCAATGCGATAACAGAATTTAAAGAAATCAAATCTTTGTGCAGAGAAATTAACGCACTTTATAAAAAAAATAGACCTGCATTATGAACGTGCTTTAAAAAAGGAAAAGGAAATGCAGATACTCATATCAGGGGTATCACATGATATGAGAACGCCATTAACCAGTATACAGGGATACCTTGACTTATTGGCAGATGCCAAGAATGATAAAGAGAAAGAAAGGTATGTAGAAATTATTCGCTTTAGATTGCAGTCATTAAAGAATATGCTTGAGGATTTATTTGCTCATTCTAAACTTAATGATTCAGAATTTTCAGTTGAAATGGAAGAAATATCTATATATCCGCTATTATGTAAGACACTTGCATCCTATTATTATGAATTTAAACAAAAAAAGATAGAACCCAATATTGTATTTGAAAACGAGCATTTGAAGTGCATGGGAAATACAGAATTGTTAACCAGAGTTTTTCAAAATCTTATTAGTAATGTTTTAAAGCATGGCAGTAAAGATTTAATCATTAGACAAAGAGGCTGTCAAATTTCATTTACTAATCGTATTATGGAAGATAATTTAGAAATAGATAAGATCTTTGACCGTTTTTATAAAGGGGACATTTCCAGGCATGATCATTCCAGTGGATTAGGCTTAGCGAACGTAAAAGCAATCGCCGAGGTCATGGGCTGGGGCGTGAGCGCAACATGTGAGGATAAGAAGCTATCTATAATCTTAATCTTAAAGCAGTAAATATAAAAAGCTTAACCGTTGATTGTCAGTGACCTATTAAATAAATGATCTGACAGAATCAAAGGTGTATATATCAAAAAGGCATCTGTCAGCTGCAGATGCCTTGCTCATATTACTTTAACCAAAGGTATTCGTAAGGTCCTAAAACGATTGGACCATTCAGAGAAACTTTCTTTCCCTGAAGCATATCATGTAATTCTTCAGGAAGCCCAAACCAATTCAGTTCGCTGCCGTCAATGGTCTGCTCAAGCTGTGAAAAATTGGCGAGGACAAGCATTTTGTCTTCTTTGTGGAAAGCAAAAACAGCCTGGTTGGATAATTCTATTGGATAGGAATGAATGAGAGAATGGAATTCTTTGTTCTTTTTTCTGACTTTGATCATTTCTTTGACTGAAGTGAAAATCTTACCTTCTATTGTTGCCGGATCATGAATATTTTTAGCTTTTTTCCAGTCAAAAGACGGACGATGCAGCCAGCGGCTGTCACCGGCAATATCAGGATGATTTTTATAATCCCAATCATTTAATGAGCCGATTTCATCACCACTGTACAATAATGGAATGCCTGTATAGGAGATAATCACGGCATTTAAAAGCAGAATACGCTTGATGGCAAGTTCCAGTTTGTAATTGTCTTTTTCGTTCATTGCCTGCTCCAGTCCGCATAGCGAAGCCATGGTTCCGCTGTTTCTGGCATCCAGTGTCACCGGATTAAATTCATAAAGTTCACCTATGGAGAAGCTGCCTGGATAATCACCTAACATGTAATGAATGATGAATTGTTTATGTGCCTCTGGATCAAAATTTAAATCAGAAATAATTTCTTTTTCAAATCCCCAGCCGATGTCATCATGGCATCTGGCGTAGTTGATCCAGACACCATCTTCAGGTGTGCCGTAATCTTTTAATAATGATTTACTCATCAAACGAACATCCTTGGTTGCCAGGGAGTTCCATAATAAAACCATCATGCTGGCATTATACATGACCTGGCATTCTTTTTCTTTTTTGGTACCAAAGTATTTAACAATCTCATGTGGTTCCACGATGGCTTCACCTAAGAAAATAACCGATGGACAAACTTCATGGGCAATCATTTCATACATTCTTAAAAGCGTATGTACTTCCGGCAGATTCATGGAAGAGGTATGCAGCTTTTTCCACATATAAGGAATGGCGTCCATGCGGAAAATATCAATCCCTTTATTCGCCAGAGTTAACAGCACTTCGGCGATTTTATTGAAAACCTGAGGTGATGCATAATTAAGATCCCACTGAAATTCATAAAAACGCGTCATGATATATTTGTTGATTTCCGGATAGTAAGTAAAGTTTTTGGGTGCTACCTCAGGAAAGATTTCCGTTAATGTTTTTTCGTATTCATCACAGATTTCCTTATTGTCAAAAACCATATACATATCACTGTATTCGGGATCTCCAGCTAAAAACTTCTGGGCCCAGACATGTTCTTTGGCAGTGTGATTCAAGACAAAATCAATGCAGGTACGGATGCCTTTTTTCTTCAAAAGGCCAATGACTTTTTCAAATTGCTTCATTGTCCCAAATTTTGGGTCTACATCCAAATAGTCCGCAACAGCGTAACCGCCGTCGTTATTGCCTTCGCGCGACTTTAACAGAGGCATAAAATGAACATAGGTGATGCCTAAATCGGCCAGATAATCAATTTTTGATTCAAATCCTTTCAAGTTTTTAGCGAATTTGTCGACATACAGCATGATCCCCACATTATTCTGTGTCAGATACCAGCGATTTCCCTTTTTATCCTGCTCTTTTAATGCCGGTGAGCGCTTTTCTTTAGCTTCTTTAATGATTTCTAAAAGCTCCTGATATTTTAGATTGACCAATGGATGATCACCATAGAGCGCATAATAATATTCTTTCAATTTTTTATTCACAGTTATCCCCTCCAAAATCATTATACATGAAAACCCTTTACATTTCACTATTACCAAAATAAAATGACTGATTTTTATCCTTGTAATGAGACATAGCTGAGGTGACAGAAGCAAGATAAGCGTGTGCAGAAATCCAGAGATTGTTTACAGCTGTCAGGGCTGATTGAGGATGCCGGCAGATTTTTAAAAGCAGTCAAATAAAAAAGTCATTTCTCAAAATAGTGTGGGAAATGACTTATTAATAAAGGCTTTTATGCTTCTATAGCTCTTTGATATATTTCGAAGCGTTTAATATTTTCAAATCTTAAATCATTTTTTAAATCATAAACGATGTTTGACAGCACGTATTTTCCGCCATTGATGAAAATTTCAATGATATGCAGATCAGTATAGATTTCCAGATGGCATTCTGGAAGTTCTGGTGTTTTAAAGGATGTGCGAATCTCTTGATCTGTTGGGAAAACTTTACTGCGATCAGTGTATAAGCAGCCATCTTCATTGTAGGCAATATGATAACCGCCTATATTAATGGCGCCGCCGCGATTGAGATCCACGACCAGTTTTCTGGCCTTTTGCGCATGGAAGTCACCGCATGGCTGACTGAATTCTGAGGCAATATTTGGATGAGGCATGGTATACAGTCCATCTTCTTTATAGTGCATAACTCTAGGCAGACTCATCATGCCAATCCATTGTTCATCAGTTTCTGGCAATGGCATTCTCATCCAGCCAATCAATGTTCTGCGGCCGTCTTTGTCGAGATTTGACTGCGTAGCATAAATATCTTCACCAAGATCAAGCAGCTGACTTTGACCGGTAATTGTCATTTTTGCGTTCTGGGCATCAAAATTGACAGGGACATAAATTGCCTGATTGGTGTATCCCGGATGATTTTCATCCTTTTTATAATAATCGATAGGAGAGAGCGTCAGAATTCCCTGACCGTCTATTTTAAAATAATCCGGACACTCCCACATAGTTCCCATATCAGGATGTGTTAAGGTGTTGGCTAATTCAAAATGGATGGCATCCTGACTGCGATAAATCAGGATTTCTCCCTGGGCTAAATCAGGGTTGTCTCTTGTTTCCAAGGTGCCTAATACCATGTAATAGGTATCCTTTTCTTTCCATATTTTAGGATCACGGGTATGAATGCGATGACCGATACGACTTCCCTCAGGGAAGGTATCAATCACGATTTGCTTTTGATGATTATCAAAATGGATGCCATCAGCGCTGCTGATCATTGCCTGGCAGGCATGAATTTTGTCCGGTTTAGAGCGATGAATATCATCATCCAGGTATTCGTCATAAACAATGCCGGTATAATAGACATACATTTTTTTATCCACTTCAATGGCTGATCCGGAGAATACGCCATTTCTGTCAAAGGGCTTGCTCGGATACAGGGCAATGCCCAGATCTTCCCAGTGCATCAGATCTTTTGATACTTTATGTCCCCAGTGCATGGTGCCCCAGACATTTTCATAAGGAAAATACTGATAAAACAGATGATAAAGGCCTTTGTAGTAAATAAAGCCGTTGGGATCATTCATCCAATGCTGTGTAGGTATAAAATGAATTTCAGGTTTTGCCATTTTTCTTTTTCTCCTTTTGTTTTTCGACTCGTCATGTTAGAATATAGAGCGAGGTGTTTTTGATGAGCGATGAATTAAGAAAAAACTATGAAATTTTTGAAATAAATCACCCTGATTACCGTTATCTGGTATTGCGCCGTTTCTGCCATAGCATTGAGCAGCAAAATCGCGCAGTGACTGGTGAACTTGCGGCTGCAGGCTATAAAGGCTGGGTTCTTTTTGACAACCTTTTTAAGGGCGGCAATACGGTGAATCGCTATGGCAGACGGTATTTTGATAAAGAATTTACCGGGCCAATGCTTGCAATCGAGGTTGCTGCAGACGATCCTATCCGGGTGATGGTCAGCCGCTATCTTCAGGAAAATAATTTTGTGGAAGGAACATCTTTAACAGAAAAAGATATCCGTACCGTGATGGAAGGCGGCGTCATTTAGTTTTATCAGATTTATTATAAAATTTTTTAAGCATAAAAGCAATCTTTCAAAAAATAAAAGCGCTGGCTAACCAGAATTGGATTCATCTATTTGATTGAGTTTCGCTTTTATTCCTGCTATAATCATTTTTGTCAAAGGGGGCTGTTTCATGAGAAAAAAAGTCATAAGCTGTCTATGCTGTCTATGCCTTGCAGGAACAATGTTTTATTTTAATGAAAAAGTATCTGCCACAGAGTTTGCCGGACGGGAAGATGAATATACCGAAATGTGTCAGGATACTTCGTCATTATCTAAGAGTGATTTACAGGTATGTTCGGAGTTTAGTACCTATTTAAAAAATAAAAACAGCAATATTGAAAACAGTATTAATCAGGCGCAGGATGAGTTGGATGCCACACTTCAGGATCTGAACCTGGCCAAAGCGCAGCTGGAAACAACAGAACAGCAGATAGATTCTGTGAAATCTGAAATCACGGTGTTAAAAGCCAGCATTGAACAGTTAACAAAGGATATTGATGATAAAAAACAGTTATTAAGAGACAGAATGTATGTTTTACAGACTTACGTCAATGGCAATGAGCTGACCAATCTTTTACTGAGCTCAGGCAGCCTTGATGAACTTCTGACACGCATACAATGTATCGACGAATTAACAAACTATGATAAAGATCTGATTAGCGGCCTGGCTGAGGACAGAGCGCAGCTCGAACAAAAAAATGAAGAAGCGACAAAGCGCTATGATGATCTGTTTGCGCTGCAGAGCCAGCAGACAAGTTTGATGAGTGCCTTAAATGAGAAAGCGGGGACTTATCAGTCAACAATTGACAGTCAGAGTGCTTTACTAAGCAATTACCGTGTAGATGTCGGTTATATTGACAGTTCTATTTCTGAAGCGGATCGCCGCATCCAGGCAGAGGAAGAACGCAGAAGAGCGGAGGAAGAGGCTAAACATGAGCAGCCAAATCCCCCAGCAGAAAGTACAAAGCCAGAAGAGCCTTCTACACCGAGCATACCATCGGTTCCGGAAACGCCGGGTAATAACAGCGGTGTGGGTGATGCTATTGTCAGTACAGCCCTGAGTAAAAATGGCTGTGCCTATGTTTATGGCGGCACTGGACCTAATGTTTTTGACTGCTCAGGTTTTGCCCAATGGGTCTATGCGCAAAATGGCATTTATATTCCCCGGACAGTTACATCTCAGTATTATGCCTGTGAACTCGTCAGTACCCCTGAACCAGGCGATCTTGTTTTCTTTAACACCTATACCTTTTTAGGTCATGTTGGTATTTATATTGGCGGCGGTCAGTTTATTCATGCGGGCACTGAAGATACGGGCGTATATATTGCGGACTTTTATGCATCCTACTGGCAGCGATACTATCAGGGAGCAGGACGGTTTAGATAACCGTCTTTTTTCTTGCCCAGGCAAATCAACCATGTTATAGTAAATGTCCGGAGGTGAAAAGATGAGTACAGAATTATGGGATTTATACGATAAGTTTAATCAAAAGACAGGAGAAACACATGAGCGGGGAAAACCATTGCCTGAGGGCCGCTATCATATGGTTGTTGGCTGTATTTTGTTAAATGAAGAAAATGAGCTGTTGATCCAGCAGCGGCAATCAACTAAAACATGGCCGAATATGTGGGATATCTGCGCTGCCACGGGTTCCGCCCTAAAGGGTGAGAATTTCCAACAGGCAATGAGCAGGGAATTAAAAGAAGAGTTGGGCATTGAGATGGATTTTTCCTGCTGCCGTCCCTATTTGACTGTTTATGGGGCAGATTATTTTACCCATTATTTTGTGATGCGGACGCACGCCCGAATTGAGGATTTAAGACTGCAAAAAGAAGAGGTTCAGGCAGCGAGGTTTGTCAATCAGGAACAGCTCAAAGAACTGCAGGCAAAAAATACATGTATTCCTTATTATTTGTTAATGGATCACGTTTTTGATCTGCTTCATGCAAGGGGCATGCAGCTGGATAATTCCATGGCCTTTGGCAAAGCTGAAATCAGAGAAATGGCAGAAGCAGATTTAGAACTGACACTGGCATTGTTTAAAAATACGGTTAGAAACGTTAACAGCCGGGATTATATGCCTGAACAGATTGAAGCATGGATCAATCCAAAAAGAACACTGGAAAGCTGGCGTCAGTCATTTGAAAATAAAAAAGCTTTAGCAGCCATTCTCAATGGACAGTTGATTGGCTTTGCAGATATGAATGACCATGGTTATCTGGATCGGCTCTACATTGACGCCATGTATCAGGGCTTCGGCGCAGGGAAGGCACTTGTGGAAGCATTGGAAAAGTGGGCAATCCGACATCAGATAACGACCATCGAAACGCACGCCTCAATCACTGCCATGCCTTTTTTCAGGCATTTAGGCTACCAGGTTTTAAAAAAACAAAACGTTATTTGTCAGGGCGTGGCAAT